>WBZR01000028.1_pt1 | contig 247403 bp, 208 predicted proteins | sample 5204231 | NCBI WGS metagenome assembly WBZR01 (sample SAMN12412403, study PRJNA552823) | activated sludge metagenome | isolation source: activated sludge from anammox sidestream of wastewater treatment plant... | place: USA: Virginia | collected 2017-08 | reverse complement strand
CCGGGCGACGATCTCGCCGAGCAGCCCGAGCATCTCGGCCCTGCCGCCCCGCTCGATCGCGAGCGCCGCCACCACGCGTGTGTGCAGCTCGCGCGTCTCCATCTCCCCATACTGGAACCGGCGCATCGGACACCACCTTCGGGGGCGGGTCCATTCGCGGGGCGCGAGGGATTGAAGCACGCGCGATTTCGCGCCCCAGGGATCGCGCCTCGCGGGCCAACGGGCGGGCGGACCTGAATTTCCGCTTCGCAGTCGCGTCGTGCGGGCCTGGGCGGGCGGTGTTCGCCAGCGCGCATGCTGTGAAGGAGCTGACCGCAGGGCGGCGCGCCCTCGCGCAAACACGTCAAGCGGAAACTTCGCGATGCCTTCGCGCGCCGGCCGCCGCGCCCCGCTCGCGCCAGCGCCTCAAGCAGAAACTTCGCGCCCGCCTCGCGCGCCGACCGCAGCACCCCGCCCAGGCGCCAGCGCTTCGACCAGAAGCTTCGCGCCCACCCCGCGAGCCGCCCGCCACACCGCGGACCGTCGCACGAGCGATTCAAGCACACGCCTCACGCCGCATCCCCCATGCCCCGCCCTCCGCGCCACCGCCGAGCGCCAGCCGGAGCCGACGACGCACCCACCGCGGTCGCCCGCGCGGTCCGGTCCTGCGCATTGCCAGCGCGACGTTTCGGGGGCAATATGCGACCCGCTCCGCGGAGGCGGCCGCTCCCGCCATGGCACGCGCCGCGCGGAGCGCGACCAACCCCGAGGCCCTCCACCGCGAGGGCGGGAGAGCCCCACAGGTGTCCACGGAAACGGCCACGTCCGCCGGCCTCTCGTTCGAGCTGAGCGAGGAGGCCCTGCAGGTCCGCGAGATGGTGAGGGATTTCGCCGAGAGCGAGATCCGCCCGATCGCGGCGCGGATCGACGAGACCCACGAGTTTCCGACCGAGAACGTCAGGAAGCTGGCGGAACTCGGGCTGCTCGGCATGTTCGTGCCCGAGGAGTACGGCGGCGCGGGCATGACCTACCAGGCCTACGTGGTCGCGATCGAGGAACTCTCGCGCGTGTGCGCGAGCCACGGCGTCATCGCCTCGGTCAACAACTCGCTCGTCTGCTACCCGCTCATGACCTACGCGAGCCACGAGCAGAAGAAGCGCTGGCTCGAGCCGCTGGCGAAGGGCGAGCTGCTGGGCGCGTACTGCCTGACCGAGCCGAACGCGGGCAGCAACGCGGCGAATCAGCAGACGACCGCGGTGCTCGACGGCGACGAGTGGGTGCTGAACGGCTCGAAGATCTTCATCACCAACGCCGGGCCGGCCGACGTGCTGATCACCTACGCGGCGACCGACCGGGCCGCGGGCCCCAAGGGCATTTCGGCGTTCATCGTGGACGCGAAGGTGCCGGGCGTGCGCAAGGGCAAGAAGGAGCACAAGCTCGGCATTCACGCCTCGGACACGCGCGAGATCTACTACGAGAACGCCCGCATTCCGAAGGACTGCCTGTTCGGCGAGCTCAACAAGGGCTACTCGGTGGCGCTGGCGACGCTGGGCGGCGGCCGCATCGGCATCGCCGCGCAGGCGCTGGGCATCGCGCAGGCGTGCGTCGAGGCGGCGGTCGCCTACGCGAACACGCGCGAGCAGTTCGACCGCAAGATCGGCGAGTTCGACGCGATCCGGCAGATGCTCGCGGACTCCGCGGTCGAGCTCGAGACGGCGCGGCTGCTGGTGTACCAGTCCGCGTGGCTGCGCGACCAGGGCCGGCCGCACGTGAAGGAGGCCTCGCTCGCCAAGTGGCACGCCTCGGAGGCGGCCTCGCGCTGCGCGAACCTCGCCGTGCAGGTGCACGGCGGCTACGGCTACATGACCGAGTACCACGTCGAGCGCTACCTGCGCGACGCGAAGATCTGCGAAATCTACGAAGGCACCACCGAAGTGCAGAAGATGGTGGTGGCCGGCCAGGTGCTGAAGGAGCACGCGCTGTCCTGAGCCCGGCGTCCAATCCTCGAGGAGGTTCCAAGGCATGAAGCGTCCCGTCCGCCCCATCGCGCTGGTGATCCTCACGCTGTGTGCCCTCTATCCGGGCCTGACGTCGGTCTTCCAGGGTCTTTATCCGTGGGTCACGGCGCACGCCTTCGAACAGATGGGCCAGCAGGGGCCGTTCGTGGACATGCTCGTCAAGGTGGGGCTGCCGATCTGGGTGCCCAACCTGCTCAAGGCGGGCATCGGACTGGCGTGGCTGGCCTCGGTGCCGGGCCTGTGGTTCGGCGAGGGCAGGGCGTGGCCGCTGGCGCTGCTCGCCGCGGCGGGCTCGCTGCTGCTGGGCCCGGGACCGGCGTTCATGGGCGTGGTCGGCCTGATCTGCCTCACGGTCTTCCGCGAAACGGAACAGCACCGGCCGGCCTGAGGCCGCGCGAAGGGACGACGTGAACCTCGACCTGACCGAAGAGCAGATCCAGATCCGCGACGCGGTGCGCGAGCTGTGCCGCTCGGAGTTCGCCCCGCACGCGGCGGCGTGGGACGCCGAGCAGGGCGTGCCGCACTCGGCGATCGAGAAACTGGCCGAGCAGGGTTTCCTGGGCATGGCGATCCCCGAGGAATGGGGCGGCGTGGGCTACGACGCGCGCACCATCGTCATGGTGCTCGAGGAGATCGCGCGCGTTTCGGCGGCGCTCGCGATCATGATCGCGGTGCACAACTCGGTCGGCGCCCTGCCGGTGTTCAGCTTCGGCAACGACGCGCAGCGCCGCCGCTTCCTGCCGCGGCTCGTGAGCCGCGAACTCGGCGCGTTCTCGCTCTCGGAGCCCGCGGCCGGTTCCGACGCCGGCGCGCTCGAGGCGACGGCGGTGCGCGATGGCGACGGCTACCTGCTGAACGGCGCCAAGAACTGGGTCACGAACGGCATCAACGCGGGCGTCTACCTGATCTTCGCGCGCACCGACAAGGCGGCGGGCAACAAGGGCATCTCGGCGTTCATCGTCGAGAGGGGCGCGCCTGGTCTGGTGATCGGCAAGCCCGAGGACAAGATGGGCCTGCGCGGCTCCGAGACGGTGGCGCTCGCGCTCGACCACCTGCACGTTCCGGCCGACCAGTTGCTCGGCGCCGAAGGGGACGGTTTCAAGATCGCGATGAGCATGCTCGACGCCGGCCGGATCGGCGTCGCCGCGCAGGCGCTCGGGGTGATGACGGCCGCCTTCGAGGAGGCCGTGAAGTACGCGCAGCAGCGCCGGGCGTTCGGCGGCCCGATCGCGAGGATCCAGTCCGTGCAGTTCAAGCTCGCCGAAATGGAGCGCCGCGTGCAGTGCGCGCGGCTACTGCTGCGCAAGGCGGCGTGGCTGCGCGACACGGGCCAGCCGTACACGCGCGCCGCCTCCATGGCCAAGCTGTACGCGAGCGAGGCGGCCACCTGGGTGACGCACCAGGCGATCCAGGTGCACGGCGGCTACGGCTACGTGAAGGAGTACGCGGTCGAGCGCTACTACCGGGACGCGCGCGTGATGGAGATCTACGAGGGCACCTCCGAGATCCAGCGGCTGGTCATCGCGCGCAGCGTGCTCAAGGACGGCGTGGCGGTCTGAGTCCGCGACCGGACCGCGCCCAGAACGCATGACCGCCGCCGCGACTTCGCCCTCCGCCCGCCCCGGCCGCTTCGGGCGGGCCATCGTGGTCGGCGCCTCGAGCGGCATCGGCGCGGCCATCGCGCGCCGCCTCGCGGCGGGCGGCACGGCCGTGGCGCTCGTCGGCCGCCGCGAGGCCGAGCTCGAGTCGGTCGCCGGGGCGATCCGCACCGCCGGCGGTCGTGCGCTCGTCGCCCGCCACGACGTGACCGACTACGCCGACGTGCCGGCGACGTTCGAGCGGCTGGTCTCCGAACTCGGCGGACTCGACCTGATCGTGTACGCGGCCGGGACCATGCACGTGCCCGAGGAGGGCGAGTACGACTTCGCGAAGGACCGCGCGATGATCGAGGTCAACCTGCTCGGCGCGATGGCGTGGCTGAACCTCGCCGCGGCCCGGTTCGAAGCGTGCCGCGGCGGCACGATCGTCGGCATCTCGAGCATCGCCGGCGAGCGGGGACGGCGCACGATGCCCGGCTACACCACCTCCAAGGCCGCGCTCACCGCCTGGCTGGAGGCGCTGCGGAATCGCGTCTCGCGCCACGGCGTCAACGTGGTGACCGTGAAGCCCGGCTTCGTGGACACGGTGATGACCCGGCACCTCGCCAGAAAACCCATGATCATTTCAGCGGAGCGGGCGGCCGATCTCATCCTCGAGGCGGCGTGTCGCGGCGGCAGCCCCTCGACGTTCGTGCCCGGCCGCTGGGGACTCGTGGCGTTCGTGCTCCGCCACATCCCATCGTTCCTGTTCCGGAAGCTCGACCTGTGACGACACGCCCGCGTTCGCTGCGCGCTTCTGCGCCGTGGCGGGTGCTCGACGGCTTCGGTAACTCGCTGCGCAGCGCCTCGCGCTGCGTGCAGCCGGGAAGCGTCGAAGAACTGGCAAGCGTCCTGCGGGCGGCGCGCGAGGAAGGGCTCACGGTCGCCTTCCGCGGCGCGGGCCGCAGCTACGGCGACGCGGCGCTCAACGACGGCCAGCTGGTGGTGGACCAGCGCGGGCTTTCGCGCGTGCTGGCGTTCGATCCCGCGAGCGGACGGATCGAAGCGCAGGGCGGTGTGACCATCGAGCAGCTGTGGCGCACCGGCCTGCCGCACGGCTGGTGGCCGCACGTCGTGCCGGGCACGATGTTCCCGACGCTGGGCGGCTGCGTGGCGATGAACGTCCACGGCAAGAACTGCTTCAAGGCCGGTCCGTTCGGCGACCACGTGCTGGAGCTGGACCTGATGACCGCGACCGGCGAGGTGAAGACGCTCTCGCGCGAGCGCGAACCGGAGCTGTTCCGCGCGGTGATCGCCGGGCTCGGCCTGCTCGGCGCGGTGACGCGCGTCCGCGTGCAGCTCCGCAGGGTCGAGAGTGCCCGGCTGCGCGTCGTTCCCATCCGGACGCCGTCGCTGGCGGCGATGTTCGACTGCTTCGAGGCGCGCCTCGCGAGCGCCGACTACCTCGTCGGCTGGGTGGACTGCTTCGCGGGCGGGGGCTCGCTCGGTCGCGGGCTCGTGCACCAGGCGAACTACCTCACCGCCGCCGAGGACCCGGCCGGCACGCGGTTGTTCGGGGCCGAACACCAGGAGCTGCCGCCGAGCATCATGGGCGTGCCGCGCTCGCTCGTGTGGCGGTTCATGAAGTTCTTCACCAACGACGCCGGCATGCGTCTGGTCAACGCCGCGAAATACCTGCTGCCCGAGCACCCCGGCGGCGACGGCAGTTTCCTCGAGCCGCACGTGGCGTTCGCGTTCCTGCTCGACTACGTGCCGAACTGGCGCCTGGCCTACGGCGAGCACGGCTTCCTGCAGTACCAGGTGTTCGTGCCCGGCGCGACCGCGCGGGCGACGCTGGCGGAGGTGCTCGAGCGTTGCCGCAGGCGCGGGCTCGTTTCCTACCTCGGCGTCTTCAAGCGCCACCGGCCGGACGAGTACCTGCTCTCGCACGGACTCGACGGCTGGTCGCTGGCGCTGGACTTCAAGCTGCCGAAGGACCCCGCGCCGCTGCGCGCGCTGCTCGGCGAGCTGACCGACCTCGTGCACGAGGCGGGCGGGCGCTTCTACGCCGCGAAGGACTCGGTGCTCGACGCGGCGCAGTTCGCGCGCGGCTACGGCGAGCGGCTCGGGCGCTTCCGCGCACTCAAGCAGGCCGTGGACCCGGAAGGGCTGTTCGCGAGCAATCTCGCGCGCCGGCTCGGCATCGTCGCGAACGACTGAGCCGGAGCCGCGCCGCACGACGGTGCCTTCGCGACACCCGGCCCGCGGCGTCCGCGCGCGGGGTCCGACGGCCCCGGCGTGGCCGGGCCGCGATGACTTTCGCTTCGTGTCCTCCCGACGCGACAGAAAATGGGGGCGGTGAGCTCCCCCGCTCGACCGCCCCCGGGGAGGAGGACCGGCTGCTTCCTCCGCCCTTGTCACTGTCCGACCGCCGCGTCCGCCGGGCTCCCGCCCACACACGGGGAGGGGATCCCCGTGGCAGCGGGTGCGTCTGCCGCTTCCGGCGGGCGAAGTCCGGCGACCTTCGGCCGCGTTACTTCTTCGAGCCCTGGCTCGGCGCCTGCTTCGAGCCCTCGGCCGGCGCCTGCTTCGCACCCTCGGCCGGAGCCGACTTCGACACCTCGCCGGCCGCCTGCTTCGCGATCACGTGCGGCGCGAGCTTGGCGTACTCGCCGCGGTTCACGAGGCCGCGCGAAAGCAGCTCGCGCTTCGCCTTGAACGGCCGGCCCGCGACGATCTTGGCGGCGATCGCCTCGCCGATGCCGGGAACCTTCTCGAGCTCCTCCTTGCTCGCGGTGTTGATGTCCAGCCGGTCGGCCCTGGCCGGCGCGGCCTTGGCGGCGGTGGCGCTGGCGGTCTTCGCGTGCTCGCCGGCCGCAACCGCTGGAGCGGTCCTGGCCGCGGTCGCCGAAGTGGACGCGACCTTGGAAGCCGTCGCCTTCGCCGGCATGGGGCTCGCGGGGGTCGCGCTCGCGAGCGAGGCAAACGAACCGATCAGGACCAGGGCGCCAAGCGCCGACGCGACAGACCACGAACGACGAAGCATGGTGAAACCTCCGGATGGGGGACTCACGGAAGGCTCCTGCGCTCCCCCCGGGCGCGGAGTCGAGGTGTGCGGTCGCACACCAGGGAAAGGAAAGCGACCGCGGTGGCGCCGGCGGCGGCGCGCGCGCAGGCGGCGGCCCTGGGCCGTGGCCGGGCGTTCGATCGCGAGAGTCTGTGGAATGGGAAGGTGTGGCGGGCGCGCGGAGGTGGGCCGAAGGCGCGCGAAGAGGGAGGGGGTGGATTTCGCGTCGGGGCTCGCGCGCGGCGGGCCGCGGCCGGCCTCACGCAGCGATATCACGGAAGCGAAGCCGTTGCCGGCCTCCCATGCGAGCGCGCCGACGAGCGGCGGATCGAGCGGAACGCGAAACACTCCGAGAACCGCGGAGCGCGGGCCGTCGCGGTGCGGCGCATGCGAGGCGCGAGCCGCACGCGTGCGCGGGCGGTGCGGCAGGTGGCGCAGCGGTCCGCCGGCACCGGTGCGGGCGGGTTGCGTCGCGTGCCGGACGGCGGCGTGGTGCGCGCCGTGCGCGGCACGGCGGTGCGGGCGCGAGGAGGCGCGCACGTGCGTCGTGGAGCGGGCGGTGATCGCCGCGTGCGCGGGTCGCCCTGCGCGCACGTCGTGCGCGAACGCGCCGCCGGCGGTGACGCCGAGCGCGAAGGCGGCCAGAACCAGCGGCCGGATCATGGAGCGCATCGAACCCACGGAAACGCCGAGCCTCCGGGTGCACTCTCCGCGCCGGTGGTCGGCCCACAGGATCGACGGGTCAACGCGGCGCGGTGCTGCGGTGCAGATGCTCGATCCGACCGCGGAGCCAAGTGCGCGGGAATCCACACGGCGGCGTGAAATCACCGTCAAGCGATTGAGATCCTGTCGCGCCGCGATCCCGCATTTCATCAGCTCATGCGGAAGCGCCGCCCTCCGCCGCGGGGAGACCTCCGTCACTCCGAACTTCCGCCGGCCGACGCGCCGTCCGCCACCCGGGAAGGCGTCAGACCCTTCGCGCCGCCATGGACGCGGCATCGTTCGGCCGCCGGATCTTCGCCGTTCGCATACAAGGTTTTGCACCGCGTTACTCGACGGCCAAGGTGGCAATCTTTCTTCGAGAATGACAGAGCAACCCATAACTTTTCATTGACGCTGCCCGCGCGACGGGAGTCTTCTGGCCGCCTTGTCGCAGCTTTTCGCGCGCGGCGCACTTCAGCCTTCGCGGAGGTTCCCCACCGGCATCCCGAGTTCGAACCACGGAAGAAGACGAGCAGCAGACCATGTTCACGCTCCGGTAAACGGCGCCGCCGACTCGGCGCTTCCCCAGCCCACTGGAGGCTGACCATGTCCCAGCGATCGTGGTATTCACGCATCCTCACGTTCGCCGCAGCGCTGATCCTCGCGCTGCCTGCCCTGGCGTCCGCCGCCCCCCCGCGGGCGATTCCGGGTGAGTTGATCATCCGCTACAAGAGCGGCGCCACACCCACCGCGCGCGCGGCCTACCTGTCACGACTCGGCGCCAGCCGCCTGCGCGCGTTCCCGCGCTTCAACATGGACTACGTGAAGCTGAGCGGGATCTCGACCGAAGAGGCCCTGCGGCGCTACTCGCTCGATCCCAGCGTCGAGTACATCGAGCCCAACTACGAAATCCATCTCGACGCGGTCCCGAACGATCCGCGCTTCCCCGAGCTCTACGGCATGCGCAACACCGGACAGACCGGCGGAACGCCCGGGGCCGACATCAAGGCGACCAACGCCTGGGACGTCTTCACCGGCGACCCGAACATCAAGATCGGCATCATTGACACGGGCGTGGACTACAACCACCCCGATCTCGCGGCCAACGTCTGGACGAACCCGGGCGAGATTCCCGGCAACAGCCTCGACGACGACGGCAACGGCTACGTGGACGACGTCCACGGCTACGACTTCTCCAACAACGACGGCGATCCGTTCGACGACAACGGCCACGGCTCGCACTGCGCGGGCACCATCGCCGGCGTCGGCGACAACAACGTCGGCGTGGTCGGCGTCAACTGGCACGCGAAGGTCATCGCCATCAAGTTCCTCAACGCGGGCGGGTCCGGCTCCACGGCCGGCGCCATCGCCGGCGTCCAGTACGCGATCGCCGTGGGCTGCCGGCTGACGAGCAACTCGTGGGGCGGCGGAGGCTTCTCGCAGGCGCTGCTCGACGTCATCAACCAGGCGGGCGCCACCGGCCAGCTGTTCGTCGCGGCCGCGGGCAACGCCTCGTCGAACACCGACGTGAGCCCGTCGTACCCCGCATCCTACGACTCGCCGTACATCATTTCGGTGGCGGCCACGGACCACAACGACAACCTCGCGTCGTTCTCGAACTACGGCGCGACGACCGTGGACCTCGCGGCTCCCGGCGTGAGCATCCTCTCGTGCCAGCCGGGCGGCGGCTACCAGCTGCTGTCGGGCACCTCGATGGCGACGCCGCACGTCGCGGGCGTCGTCGGCCTGGCGATGGGCCGCTTCCCGAGCGCGACCAACCTGTTCATCAAGCAGCTCGTGCTGAACGCGGCGGACGTCAAGCCGCAACTCGCGGGCAAGTGCCTGACGGGCGGCCGGCTCAACGCGTTCCTCACCATCGCCGATCCCGACACCACCGAGCCGGGGTCGGTCGCCGACCTCGCGGTCACGGGGAGCGGTTCGAGCCACCTGTCGCTGACCTGGACGGCGACCGGCGACGACGGCGGCACCGGCCGTGCGTCCGCGTACGACCTGCGCTGGTCCACCTCGCCGATCACCGAAGCCAACTTCGCCGCCGCGACGCCGGTGGCGGGACCCGACCCGCAGCCGGCGGGCGGGGCGGAGGCCTGGGAGATCGGCGGCCTGGCGTTCAGCACCACCTACTACGTGGCGCTCAAGGCACTCGACGAGTTCGGAAACACGGGCGGACTCTCGAACGTGGCGACGGGCACGACGCTCGGCGCCCCCGACCTCGCCGCCTCGCCGGGCACGTTCGCGGCCACTCTGCTGACCGGCGCGGCCGAAACGCAGACGCTGACGCTGAGCAACGTCGGGCAGGGCACGCTCGACTTCACGATTCCGACGCCCGACCTGATGTTCACGCAGCCGGTGCGCTTCGAGTACGTGCCGCTCGCCAAGGGCGCCGACGACATCCGCGTCGGCCAGCCCGTGACGACCGGCACCGGCGGACCGGACGGTTTCGGCTACCGCTGGATCGACAGCAACGAGCCCGGAGGGCCGTCGTTCGCGTGGGAGGACATCACCGGCACGGGCGCGCAGCTCACGCTCTCGGGCGACGACGCCACCTCGGCCGCGGTGCCGATCGGCTTCGACTTCCCGTACTACGGCGGCACGTTCAACAGCCTGCGCGTCTGCACCAACGGCTGGCTGTCGTTCACGAGCGGCGCCACCGCGTACGACAACCAGCAGCTCCCGAACGCCGGGGCGCCCGACAATCTCGTCGCGCCGATGTGGGACGACATGGACTTCGGGAGCACGAACCGCGTCTACACCTACGGCGACGCCTCGCACTTCGTGGTTTCGTGGATCGGCGTGCCGCACTACCAGAGCGGCGGGCCGTACACGTTCCAGGCGATCCTCTATACGACGGGCGAGATCCGCTTCCAGTACCAGACCATCGGCGCGCCCGCCAACGGCGCCACCGTCGGCATCCAGAACGGAACGCGGAGCATCGGGCTGACCACCGCGTTCAACACCGACTACATCGCCGACGGCCTGGCCGTGCGCATCCTGCCGCTTCGCCAGTGGCTCACGGTCAGTCCGACCGCGGGCCGCATCGCCGCCGGCCAGAGCCAGAACCTGAACGTCGTCTTCAACGCGCTCGGCGTCGAGGGCGGCATCTTCGACGGCAACATCCGGATCGACAGCAACGACCCGGACGAGAACCCGACCGTGCTGCCGGCTCAGTTGCATGTGCTGGGCGCGCCGGACATCGCCCTGTCGCCGGCGACCGTGGACTTCGGCACCTTCTTCGTCGGCGCCAACCCGACGCGGACGCTGTCGGTCAACAATCCGGGCACCGACGCGCTGATCGTGAGCGGCATCACGAGCAGCGATCCGGATGTGCAGCCGGACGTGACCTCGTTCACCCTGAACCCGCACCAGACGCGCAACGTGGTCCTGACGTTCAGCCCGGCGACGACGCGGACGCTGAGCGGAACGGTCACGGTGGCGAGCAACGACCCGGACACGCCGAACCTGAGCGTCAACCTGGTCGGCCAGTCCGTTCCGGCGCCGGTCGTGACGGCGGCGCCGGATTCGTTCGACGTCGCGTTGCTCACCAACACCGCCACGTCGCAGACGCTGCGGCTGACCAACAACGGCGGCAGCAACTACGACTTCACCGCCGCCGCCGAGATCCTCGGCCAGAGCGGCACGGTGACGGTGCACGGCGACGCCGACAACGTGGACGTGCCCAAGGGCGGCACCGACACGCAGTTCGGCCCCGCGCCGGCCCGGGCCGGCGGTCCGGACGTGTTCGGCTACACGTACCAGGACAGCGACGAGCCGGGCGGCCCGGCCTTCTCGTGGGTGGACATCAGCTCGACGGGCACGCCGATCCCGCTCAACGGTGACGACCAGAATCTCGGGCCGTTCCCGATCGGGTTCTCGTTCCCGCACTACGGCGCGAACTACCCGTCGTTCCGCATCTGCTCGAACGGCTGGCTCACGCTGAACGCGACGGCCACGCAGACGTCGTACAGCAACCTCGCGCTGCCGAACTCCGCCTCGGGCGCGCCGCCGAGCCTGCTGGCGGTGTTCTGGGACGACCTGTCGTTCTCGCCGACCACCTCGCCCAACGGCCGCGCCTACTACCAGTACGACGGCACGCGGACGATCATCCAGTACCAGAGCGTCTCGCGCCTGGGGGACAGCGCCTCGCCCAACACCTTCGAGGTGATCCTCTATCCGACCGGCGAGGTCGTCTATCAGTACCTGACGATGAACGCCGTGACGAAGAACAGCGCGACGATCGGCATGCAGAACGCCGCCAAGGACGACGGGCTGCAGGTCGTGTACAACGCGCTGTACGTGAAGAACGACCTGGCGATCCGCTTCCGTCCGCCGGCCCGCTTCCTGACCGTGAGTCCGCCGAGCGGCAGCATCACGCCGGGCAACTTCCTCGACCTGACGGTCGGCTTCAACGCCGCCGGCCTGTTCGGCGGAACGTACGACGGCCAGGTGCACGTGACCGGCAACGACCCGGTGCGGCCGGTGATCAACGTTCCCGCCACGCTGGTCGTGACGGGCGTGCCGGACGTCGCGACGAACCCGGACACGATCCCGTTCGGCGACACGTTCATCGGCTTCCCGAAGCTGCGCCAGCTGCAGGTGCAGAACGTCGGCACCGACGTGCTGAACGTGAGCGGCATCGTCTCGAGCGATCCGGCCTACGGCGTGGACCAGTCCACGTTCAGCGTGCCGCCGCTCGGGCAGGCGCTGCTGTTCGTCACCTTCAACCCGCCGGACGCCGCCGCGCATCCGGCGACCCTGACGATCAGCAGCAACGACCCGGACACCCCGGACCTGGTCGTGACGCTCGACGGCGCGGGAATCGTTGCGCCGGACGTGGACCCGCAACCGGCGTCGCTCGCGCAGGCGCTGCCCATTCCGGGCACCGCCTCGCAGACGCTCACGCTCCAGAACCTGGGCGGCAGCAACCTCGACTTCGTGGTCGGCGCGCTCCTCACCGCGGCTTCGGTCCCGCATTACGAGTGGACCGAGCTCGGCAAGGACGAGACGGACACGCGGCCCGGCGTTCTCGGCAGCGGCGGTCCCGACGTGTTCGGCTACCGCTGGGTGGACAGCGACGACCCCGACGGGCCGGCGTTCGACTGGGTGGACATCACCACGATCGGCACGCCGGTGACGCTGCCCGGCAGCGGGGACGACGCCAACGCGACGGGCATTCCGCTCGGCTTCAGCTTCCCGTTCTACGGAAGCACCTACTCGACCGTGAACGTCTGCAGCAACGGCTGGCTGTCGTTCACGAGCACGGCGACGAGCCTCTCGAACAGCGCGCTGCCCGCGAGCGGGGCGCCGGAGAACCTGCTCGCGCCGTTCTGGGACGACCTGAATCCGGGCAGCGGCACCACCCGGCTGTGGCGCTACAGCGACGGCACGCGCTTCATCCTGTCGTACGTGGGCGTGCCGCGCTACGGCTCGGGCGGACCGTACACGTTCCAGGTCATCCTCTATCCGAGCGGCCGGATCGTGTACCAGTACCTCGACATGCAGGGCACGCGGCTGAACGAGGCGACGGTCGGGATCCAGAACGGCGCCGGTGACGACGGCCTCACGGTCGTCTTCAACGACGCCTACGTGCACGACGGCCTCGCCGTGCAGCTCTCGGTGCTGCCCGAGTACCTGACCGTCTCGCCCAGCACCGGCACGATTCCCGCCGGCGGCTCGGCGGCGCTCAACGTGAACTTCAACACCAACGGACTGTTCGGCGGCACGTACGACGGCGCGATCCGGATCGCGAGCAACGATCCGGACGAGGGCGTCAAGCTGGTGCCGACGCACCTGACGGCGGTCGGCACGCCGCACATCGGGGCTCAGCCGGCGGCGCTCGACTTCGGTTCGCTCTACGTCGGGCTCACCGCCGACCGGAGCGTGTCGCTGCGCAACGTCGGCAGCGACCCGCTGACGATCACCGGGTTGTCGCTCGACAACGCGACCTGGGCGGTCACGGACGCGCCCGCGTTCCCGGTCACGCTCGGCCAGAACGGCTCGCTGCCGCTGACCGTCCGCTGGACGCCGACCGCGGCGTGCGCACCGTGCACGGGCAACCTGCTGGTGGCCTCGAACGATCCGGACGCGGCCACGCTCGCCGTGCCGCTGACGGGCGTCGGCGTCATTCCGCCGGAGATCGGCGTGACGCCCGACACCCTCAAGGCGGCGCTGGCCACGACGCTCGGGCCCACCGCGCTCACGACGACGAAGAAGCTGGTGATCGTGAACACCGGCGGCAGCGACCTCGACTGGACCGCGCAGGCGCTCTCGGCGCTGCCGGCGAGCCTCGCCAGCCCGAGCGCCGAGGCGGCCAAGAACGACGCCGGCGCCCCCGGCATCCTCGGCAACGGCGGACCGGACGCGTTCGGCTACCGCTGGGTGGACAGCGACGACCCGTTCGGGCCGGCGTTCAGCTGGGAGGACATCAGCGCCGTCGGGACGCCGATCGCGTTCACCGGCGACGATCAGAACCTCGGCTGGATCCACCTGCCGTTCTCGTTCCCGTTCTACGGCTCGTCGTTCGACTCGATCCGAGTGTGCACGAACGGCTGGCTGTCGTTCTCGAGCACGCTGACGTCGTACTCGAACAGCGCTCTGCCGAGCGGCGGCACGAGCGGTCCCGAGAACCTGATCGCCCCCTTCTGGGACGACCTGACCTTCAGCAGCTCGGGCGACGCCTACTACCACTACGACGGGACGAAGTTCATCGTCTCGTTCGTGGCCGTGCCGCATCTGTCCTCGGGCGGTCCCTACACGTTCCAGGTGCTGCTGTATCCGAGCGGCACGATTGATTTCCAGTACCTGGACATGCAGGGCGACCGGCTCGACGAGGCCACGGTCGGCATCCAGAACGCGACCCGGGACGTCGGCCTGCAGGTCGTGTACAACGCCGCCTACGTGAAGAACAACCTGCGCGTGCGGCTGACGAACCGGCCGGGATGGCTGACGGTTTCGCCGCCGGGCGGCACGACGCCCGCGGGCGAACGCGACACGGTTCTGGTCACGTTCGACGCGACGGGTCTTGCCGACGGTGACTACTCGGGCCTGGTGCGCGTCGCGAGCAACGACCTCGACGAGCCGCTGGTGTCGGTGCCGGCGGATTTGCACGTCGGGGTGGTCGCGGCGAAGGTTCGCATCGAGCCGGGCGTCCTCAACCGCGCCTCGTGGGGCCGCTGGGTGCTGGGCAAGGCCTGGGCGCCGCAGGGCATGGACGCGCGCAAGATCGTGCGCTCGAGCCTGCTGCTGCAGCGCACCGTTCCGGCGGATCCGTGGTTCTGGCAGTGCTTCGAGGACGGCAACGAGCCGGTGTTCGGCTGGCGCTGGTGGGCCTGGTTCAAGTTCAACCGCCAGGCGCTGCTCGACGTGCTGCCGGACGGCAACAAGGTGATGGTCGAGATGATCGGCCGGGTGGACGACACGTCCTGGTTCCAGGGCTGGGACTCGGTGCGTGTCCTGAGGCCGCGCGTCTGCTGGGGCGGTGGATGGCACGCCACCAATCCGGATCAGCCGATGCCGAACTCGATCAACGCGCAGGCCATCGCGCCGCTGCAGCTCGTGGACCCGGCCGGGGCGACCGCGACGCGGTTCGAACTCTGGTATTCGCCGGACGCGGGCGAAACCTGGTCGCCGATAGACACCATGATCACCTCGCGCGATTTCAGCTGGGTCGTGCCCGAGGACGCCACGGACCAGGCGATGCTCGAAGTGGTGGCGTGGGACGACGAGGGCGTCATGGGCTCGCGGGTCACCAACCTGTTCGCGATCATGAACGGCACGACCGATGTGGACGACCGGCCGGCGCCCGACCGCTTCTCGATGCGTCTGGCCGGCCGCAACCCGGCCGCGAAGGCGCTGCTCGAGTTCGGCATGCCGGTCGCGGGACACGCTTCGGTTCGCGTCTTCGACGTGCGGGGCGCGCTCGTTCGCGAACTCGCCGGCGGCACGTACGCGGCGGGCTGGCACCGGCTGTCGTGGGACGGCTCCGGAGCTTCCGGCGCGCCGGCGCAGCCGGGCGTGTATTTCGTGCAGGCGAACGCCGGCGGCCAGCGGCTGCTGTCGAGGTTCGTGCTGCTCAAGTGATCCCGGGTCTTTCACGCTGAAGCGCGTCGCCCCGGCGGAGGGATCCGCCGGGGCGACGTGCGTTCGGCGGCGCCGGAAGCGTCAGAGGTAGCGTCCGCGAACCTTGCGACTTTCGCCCTCGGCGCGCCAGGCGCGCACGAGCACGTACGCCATCCACAGGATCGCGACCGCCATGACGATCACGCCCAGCACGTGCGCCGTGCGCGCCAGCTCGTGCTCGTGACCCAGATGGCCGGTCTCGGTCAGCAGGTACTCCCAGTCGTGGAATCCGTAGGGCGTGCTCTCGCCGGTGTTGCCGCCGAGCAGCGGCAGCTCGCCCGTGCCGGCGTCGTCCATGTAGGGGGCGATGTCGAGGAAGTTCTCGCCGAACCACCACAACGCGGCGCCCGCGCCGAACGGGTCGCGCGTCTTGAAGAGCAGCACGAAGCAGCAGACGAGCGGCATCAGGAACTGCGCGAGCGTGCCGCCCAGGACGCGCACGAAGTCGCCGAAGGGAGCGAACAGCACGTGCCCCGCCTCGTGGAACGGCAGGTTCACGAGGTGCAGCAGCGAGCGACCGGCACCGTTGCTCTCGGGACTGAACGCCCACAGCCGGGCTCCCCAGGCCGCGAGCAGCAGCAGCAGCGCCGCGCGCCCGGCGAGCGCCAGGCGCGAGCTTCCCGGCATCGGCGTGAAGAGCCGGGTCAGCAGCCAGCTCGAGGCCGCCGTGCCCGCGGGCGCGTAGACGGTGAACCTGGGATCCACCGGCACGCTGCCGACGATGGGTCCTTCCAGGCCGGCGCGACGAAACACCTGCCCGCAGTAATCGCACAGCAGGTTGCGGTCGTCCTGTTCCATCCGGCACTTCGGGCAGAGCATGGCGGAGCTTCCTCCAGGCTGCGAGGCGCGGGGGGGGCAGGAGCGCCCGCGGCACCTCCGGTATCGGCATGCCTGGGCGGGCGATTCATGGGGGGTTCGGAACGCCGCGGGATTCGGGCCATCGGCTCGGCGCCGGGTCCAACAGCCCGGTCGTGCGCCGCCGGCCGTTCGGGCCTTCAGGCGCACCGGTTCCCTGGCCTATGCTGCGCGCATGAGCGACTCCGAGCGCACGACCTCGCGAGCCGGGAGCGATCCTCGGCCCATGGCAGCGCCCACGGCCGACGTGGCAGCGCCGCGTTCGGCGCCGATCGCGGCCCCGCCGCCGGCGCCCGCCGCGGCCGCGTCGCCGACGCCCGCCGACCTGCGCGTGCAGGGCGAGGTCGTGCTCTACCGGCTCTACGATCTCGGCTACGAGATCGATCTGGACCGTGTCTTCGCGCTGCTGGCCGAGAGCGCGCCCGAGCGCCCGCTTCCGGTGCGCGGCGAGGCGCAGGCGATCCACATTCCCAACCCTCCGGTCACCGCCGCGCTGGGGACCGAGACCCTGAGCCTCGCCGGCTCGCCGTGCGCCGCCGACTTCTCGGTGCGCGTGTTCGACTTCGGCGTGCTGTCGCTGCGGGCGCGGGTGGCGTTCCCCGCCGAGACGCCCTGGCGCGAGTACGTGGCCGCGGGCACGGCGCTGGCGAACGCGCCGCAGTGGCGCGAGGTGTTCCTGCGCGTGCGCGAGCGTTTCGTCGCCCGCATCGCCCCGGCGATCACCAAGCCGGGGGACTCGCCGGTGAGCGAGGACTACGCCGTCTTCCGCGTCAACCGCCTGTGCGGCCCCGACGGCGGCCGGCTCGGCAGCGAGGCGCTCCGCGAGGAGGACGTCGCGCGACTGCTGCTCGGTGAGACGCGGCCGCTGTCGGCCGGTGCGCGACGCGACCTGCTCTCGCAGCGCTTCACCTACTTCGAGGACGACCTCGCGGTGCTGACCTGGAACGCCGCGCTGGTCGTCGAGCCCGTCCCCGAGGACACCGACGTGCAGTACGTCCTCGAGTTCGCGAACGCCCAGCTGCTCGAGCTGCGCTACTACGACGCGCAGCTCGACCGCGAGCTGCCGAGGATGTACGACCGCATCGAGCAGGCGCGGCGCGGTCTGCCGCTGTTCGATTTCCGATACAGCCGGCTGCTGGCCTCGCTGCAGGCGCGCGTCGCCGACGCCACCGAGCTGGTCGAGCGCACCGAGAACTCGCTCAAGATGACCGACGACGTGTTCCTGGCCCGCATCTACGCGGCCGCGCTCGAGATCTTCCGCGGCCGCACCTGGCGCGCCGGCATCGCCGGAAAGCTGGCGATCGTCCGCGACGCCTACACCATGCTCAACGGCGAGTCGCAGGCCCGGCGCTCCGAGATGCTCGAGCTGGTCATCGTCCTGCTGATCGTGCTGGAGATCGTCGTGGCGTTCTGGCGGGCGTAGGGCGGCGGCCGGCGGTGCGAGTGCGGTCGAAGGTCGCGACCAGCGACAGACCGGTCAGCGGTACCCGTCCTTCGCGACTCAACGGATGATCACGAACCGGCCGACCTGGTGGCCCGAGGGACCGTCCACCGTGAACAGGTAGATTCCGGAGGCGACGTCCTGTCCGTTTCGGCTGATCAGGTTCCATGCGACCTGGCCGTCGCCCTGAGTGCCGTCGTGATCCATCGAGGCGACCAGATCCCCCGCGACCGTGTAGACACGAATCGTGCAACGTTCGCGCGGCAGGCCCATGAAATCGAGGTGCCGGGTGAACGGGTCGCCGGGCACGGGTGTCCGATCCCAATCGGAATGTCCCCGATAAGGGTTCGGAACGACCCATGCGCGCGGCGGCCCCGGGCGGGCCAGCGCATGAGGAACGAGGCGTCGGGTGTAGTCCGGGACGAACGGGCTCTCGCGCTCGGCGAGCAGGGAGGGCAGCGAGTCGGCGGGCGCGTGCGCGCGCGCGAAGGAGGTGACGACGTAGTTGTAGTCGGCCCCGTTGTGCAGATTTCGATCCACCACGCGATAGCGGCCGATCGGGTGCCTGAGAACGCCACCCGTTTCCCCGTCCGGCGCCAGTGACGAGTCCGTGATCGCGGCGAGCGGCAGCCCGCCGCTGCCCGACGTGTCGGCCTTGTAGATGGCGATGCACTGCCACTGATCGCTCGGTGGCAACTGGCTCACGCGTCTCCAGTCGTCGAGCCGGTAGAGCTTGTAGCCGCTGAAGGAGTAGGTGGAATCCCCGGTCATTCCCGCCCGGAGGGCGCTCTCCGGCGAGTCGTCCCATTCGATCGTGACCTGCGAATCGCCGGCCGCCATTCGGGACCGTGGCGGGGAAGGAGTCGGTCCCGCGATCGTCCAGCGACGGACGGTGTCCGTCCCGTCGAAACCGGTGCAGAGATCGCAGTCGAAGTCGGTCCACACGCAGGTTCCCGCGGCGTAGGTCACCGCGACGACGCTGTCGGGGCCCAGCCATCCGGGGCCGTGCTCGATGAGCGGGTCCGTGTAGAACTTCTCCGGGCAGTTCGGGTCGTAGGTGAAGGTGATGCCCGGCGGCGGTTCATAGCACATCTCGTGTCCGGTGATCCCCGTCTCACCGAGATACCAGGCGCGCCCGGCCGCGTCGGGCTTCAGGTTGTAGCGGCTTCCACGTGACAGCAGCCGGGCCGTCGCGGCCTCTCGCGGAATGCTGTCTGGAACCGACGCCCCGACGAGCGCGACGCTGAACTCGACACTTGCGCCCGGGGCGAGATAGGGGAACGGACCGCACGAAACCAGCACGGCATAGTCGTGCACTCCGTCTTCGCGAATGACCGGCCAGCTTCCCTCGAGGGCCTCGATGCGCCCCTCGTCCAACGCGGGGGGCCCGCCCTGGCCGGGCGGCATGTCCTGGGCGAACACGTAGGTGCGGAAGGTCGTGTCCTTCGCCGGAGCCCGGGCGTGCGACCGGGCTTCCCGCACGCCCGGCAGCGCCTCGTTCCTGAGAAGGGCGAGTGGATCGGTGGTGTGCGTGAGAGGCACGACGGCGCCGCATGGAAGCCCGGAATCCGGGTTGTCATCAGCGACGACGACCGCCTCTCCCGACAGTCGGGTCAGGCAGGTCTTCCAGTTGTCGCCACCCGCCCTCGCGTTTGCGACTCCCTCGGGGACCAACAGCTCGTAGGGCAGGCGCAGGACCCGGTCATCCAGATGTCCGCCCCGACTCGCCGCCTCGCGCGAATCGAGATCCACATAGAGCCCGAGGCGTAGATCGGTCAGCATCCGGTCCCCGGTGTTCGTAATCACGAACCGGAGGCCGGCGATGTCCTCGGCGTCTGCCTGGGTCCAGGCGAACGCCTCCTGGTGCACCGAGAGTCCCAGGGGGACATGCTGCTCGCCCGACGAGCTGTACAGGACGGCTTCGGGCTGGTCGTCCGTGTATTCCGCCGTCAGGATTTGCTGCGAAGGCAGATCGAAGTCCTCGTCCACGAGGCCGTCGCCGTCATCGTCGCGGCCGTTGAGAATCTCCTCGTCCACGCGGCCATCGCCGTCGTCGTCGTAGTTCCACCGCGTCCCGGGTTCGCCCGCCATCGCGCCCCGGACTCGATCGGTCGGATCCAGCGTCGGGCGCCACTCGTACATCGGGCCGCCTGAAACACGGCGGACGCCGTCCGGCTTCGTCGCCGCGACCCACAACTCCGCGCGGCCCAGCAGTTCGTGACCGGATCCGCGCGGAAACTCGAAGGAGGGATCGAACGAGCGGCCGACGCCGAACCACGGGTTGCCGATGACGCCGATATTGCTCACGCGCATGGCGAAGCGCCCGGCAAGGAGGAGCGGGCCGTGGTTCTCGATATCCATGACCGCCGGAGCCGGACGAGCCATCAGCAGCAGAACCGCCAGAAGGAGTCCCTGGCGCGCCGCACGGGCCTGCGACCTCGTCCGGGCCTGGCTCATCTGGGGATGGGCCTCCGCGTCAGGCCCCACATGCGCTGCAGGACGAAGTCCGTGACCTGAATGGCCTGATCGCGACGGAAGTACCACAGGGGAAAGCCCGAGAAGATCACCTGGGAGTTTTCACTGCCGTGGTAGACGGTCATGAGCGGGAAGCCCGTGCCCGACTGCCCGCCGACCGTCTCGTAGAGCGTGTCCAATGCCGGGGCGAGGGAATCGGCGGGCAGCCCCGGGAGATGCTCCCGCACGACGTTGGGCTTGCTCAAATACTCCGAGTAGAAGAGCGTCGCGTAGAACTGCTGTCCGGTTCGCTGCGGCGGGAGGGGATCGGTCGCGGGGGACTTCTGAAGCAGGGTCGGCGGCAGCTGGGAATAGTCGGGCGCCCCAGGCCAGCCACCCACGGCCCGGTTCGAACGCCGCGCCTGGAAGCTCCGGTAGGTGGTGAACTCGCTGCGCCAGTGCGTGTAGCTCGACATGAAGCGGCCGGGGACGAGCTCGCCGTTGTCGCTCCGGAAGACGTTCTGGGCGTCGCCGATCACGCTGTAGTCCCGGTTCGAGGCGTAGCCCGCTCCACCTCCCATGAGCCACAGGCGGCCGCCCGCCCGCATCCACGAGATGAGCGGATTCTGCACTCCCGGTTGCGAGACGAAGCGAAACAGCGGCATGGGCTCGTAGCTCGTGTTGAAGATGCCGTCGAAGCTCGTCGCGCTCTCCCCGTCCACGATCCAGAGGATGTTTCGATACCGTCCCAGCAGGGACAGGCCGAAGTCGTCGAGCCGGCTGAAGTGGGTGCCGACCGTGTCGAAGTCGTAACCCGCGAACAGTCCGGGGCTCGAGAGCGTCCCGGCGGGATAGCATCTCCACGGCACGCCTCCGGTCGCGTAGAGGAACGTGTCCAGCTCGGCGGCCGTCGGCCAGGCCAGGGAGGGCGGCTGCGCACATCCTCCTGCGCCGGCCCGGTCCACGCGGAGAAAGGTGTCGTCCACGATGAGCAGGCTGCGAGCGAATGTGGGCCGGACGACATTGACCAATGCGCCGACCAGCGACACCTGCCCCGCATCGTCCCGGACCTCGAGGTAGAACCGAAAGGTCGCGGAGGAGGATCCCGCGGGCGGCGCGAGTCCCAGGACGTCGAACGATCGGGACGTGGACCAGCGACTCCAGTGGTGAATATCCAGGTTCTCGTCGGTGCGCGGCGACTCGTCGTCAATCGAGGCGAGGTCCACGGCCCAGCGGGCATCGAGGACGAGGCTGCCGCTCGGTGAGACCGCGCTCCAGCCGATGCTCACGGGGGATCCTGAGGCGAAATCAACGTTGGGCCACGCGCTCGTGTCGAGAATGACGCCTCCACTCGCGAACTCGTAGCTGAGGAATTCGGTCCGCAACGTCACGCGCGGTCCGGAGGTCGCAGCGGCTTCAACGTCGAACTGCAGGAGGTTCTCGTCCAGGGAGAGTACCGGCGACCAGGCCCCGGCTCGATCGATCGCGACGAGCGCGAAGAGATAGGCCTGCCCCGGCGTGAGATCGCGAAGCACGAGCGAGGTGTCCGCTCCACCCAGCGAATCCCAACCCGCGAAACGCGGTGCAAACAGGGTTCGAAGCGTGTCCGGATTCTGCCGGATCGCGTTGAGCGACGGCGTCGAACTCTCGCTGAAGAGCCGCCACCGGTACTGCGCCGGGAGATGTGAGGTCACACCATCGGGGTCGGAGCCCTGCCACGTGACCCGGAAGGCGGGCGACACCTTCCGCAGCAACAGCGTCGAGGGGCGTGGGCTCGTGATGTGGACGCTGGGCGCGATGGTCGTCGCGTCGAAGGAAACGTGTGCGGGCACGGACCGCGCGCCCCGGTCGTCCATGGCGACGACCACGAATGTGTGGTAGCGGCGCCCGGTGGGAACAAGCCCCGCCGCCACGCTGTCGGCGGCGAAGGTGAACGTCTGGCGGTTCGCGGTGGTCTCGATCCAGGTCGTGTCGGAACCGGACTGGGCCGGCGGGTCAATCGCGTAGCGAAACGCGAGCACTCTTCCGTCCGCGTCCTGCCCGGACCAGCGGATCTCGCAGACATAGGTGGACGGATCGAGCTGATTGGAGGGGTATTGGGTGACGCTGACCGTCGGGAGCTGGTTGGGGAATGGAACGCCCAGGTAGCTGCCGCTTCCGCAGCCCACGGAGGCGCTCAGCGCGAGCGGCAGGAGCCACCCAACCGTCGCATTCGAACGTCCGCCAAGTCGAGGGCGGTGCCCACGAACCGTGGGGCAAGTACGTGGCGCCATGAACAGTCCCGTGATCATCCGAGAGGGTCCTCCACCCCGCCGCTGCGCGCCGAACGTGTCCGTGCGCGGCGGTCCCAACCCTCAGCCGTGGATGACCCTCGGTCAGGGGCCAGCGCGATCTGGCGGATCTTTCGACCTTAAGTCACGGCATCAAAGGATTGGCGGTTGCACCCACGCCTAGTCGTCACATCCGACGACCTGCGAACTCGGGGGGCACTTGGTCCCGGCGGCGGGTTGGTTGCTCAGCCCGGACCATCCGCCCGAACCGTGCACACGAACGGCCCAGTAGTAGGTGTGACAGTCGTCCAGGTCCGCGATCTGCACGCACACTTGCGTGTTCTCGGTGCAGAAGCCCGACGCACCGAAATAGTATCCGGACCATCCCGGTTCGTTCATCGAGCCATCCCAGTAGCGCACTTCATAAGACGTGGCGCCAGTTGGGGCGGAGAAGACGGCGGCGGCGGTCCACCGCCCAGTGGTGATGGCAAGAGTGGTCACCGCGCCGGGTGGATCGGCTGCGGCCACGGGGGGGGGATAGGAGAACCAGACACGCGGCGCACGTGAGGGCAAACGATTTCATTTCCGGCTCCTCAGCCTGGAGACTCGGTGGTGGCTCCGCCGGCTGTCGGCGTAGTCGTGGCCGAACTCGCGTCGGGGGCGCGCGTGGAAACCGTAGTCATCCGGCTGGCGAGGGACAAGATGATTCCTTCCGGCAGTCCTGGCTCCAGAAGATGGTTTTCAATGTCTCCTGGGGATATGGAAGGGATTCGGGGCGCATCCGAGCGTGAGTCCGTCAGGGTGCGCTGGCGGGCGATGCCGCAGGCTTCGGCTGGAGTCTCCCTCCCCCGGGGTCTAGCCCGCCCTATTCATGAGCCCATGGCCTGCAAGTGCCGGCTGCCCGCGAATCGCTGCGTCGCAGGGCTGGCCAGCTTCCTCGACGTGTCACCGACACGACTGCGTCGCTGGCCAGCCCTGCTCCTTGCGCTTCACGGGCATCCGTCACTTTCGGCTCACGGTTCATGAATAGGTCGGGCTAGCATCCCGCCGCGCACCGGGGGCAGGGCGCGGAGTCGCCGCGCTTGCCCGGCGCGGGTCGCGGTCCGCGGGGCCATGCGTTCCTCGCGGGCACGGGGGGAGGTCGAGGATGCGAGAAGCTCGCGGGTCTGGATTCCGTCACCGGATCGCTCCGGGACTCTGGACCGCCCTGCTTGCCGGGGCGGCGTTCGTTACTCCGGCGACGGCCGCCTGGAGCGGCACAGCGTCGCCTGATGCGACCGCGGGCGGCAAGGCTGCGCCCGTGGCGGTGAAGGGCGGGGCGACGGCCGCCACGGGCGGCGCGACGACTCCCGAAGCGCTCTGGCAGCGGCTCGGTCTGCCGCGCTACCAGCAGCCGGCCGCGTACAGCCAGGACCTCGTCGTCAGCGCCGAGGGCAAGACCTACACGATGAAGCGCGCGGTCGAGGGTCCGCGGGTTCGGACCGACATGACCATGGACGGCCAGAACATGATCATGATCGAAACGGGCGACGAACGCGGGACGTTCTACACGCTCGTGCCCGATCGAAAGCAGGCCGTCAAGCAGTCGCGCGCCTCGATGGACGAAATGATGGGCGGCAGGATGAGCACGATGGAGGCGAAGTCGGCCGGAGAGTCCGGCGAGGCGCCGGCTCCGGAGATGAAAGCCGAAGACCTGGGAGACGACACGGTCCAGGGCATCGCGGCGCGCAAGCTGCGCCTGATCTCCAGTGATGGCGACGTGCTGGCCTGGTTCGACAAGGCCTCGGGCCGGCCCCTGCGCATGCAGGGCGGCGTGGACGGCAAGGTCTCGACGATCGAATGGCGGAACTACGCCGAGGGACCGCAGAGCGCGAAGCTGTTCGAGGTTCCCAAGGGCTACAAACTGGAAGACATGGACGAGATGGCCGCGCAGATGCGGAAGATGAAGGGCATGGGCGGCATGGCACGGGGCATGATGTCCGGAATGGCGCAGGGCATGGGGCAGAGCATGGGCTCGCAACTCGGCTCGGCCTTTGGCGGAGCGCTCGGCGGACCGCTCGGCGCCGCGGCCGGTCAGTACATCGGCGGGCGCCTGGGCAGCGCGATCGGGAAGAAGGCCGGCGACGTCGTGACGCCTTGAGAGTCTCGCGGGTGCGGCCTCGCGCGCGCGCCGGCGCCGGGGGTGGCGAACCTTCGAAAGTAAACTTCGGGCCCCGCGCAGCGCGGGGCCCGAAGCGTTCAGCGGCGGCCCGCCGATGCGCCCGCGCGCGAGCCGCTCACTCGTTGCCCTGCGACTTGAAGGCCCACGCGGCCACCACGCCGCCGAGGAGCGGGCCGACGAGGTAGATCCAGGCGAGATGGAACGGGCCGCGGGCGAGCGTCGCGTCCACGAGGATCGGCCCGAGCGCGACGGCCGGGTTGAAGGCGCCGCCCGAGATGCCGCCGCCGGCGACCGCGCCGAACGTGACCGTGAAGCCGATGGCCAGCCCGTAGTACGAGTTCCCCTGTGTCTTCGCCGAGGTCGCGGTCTGCAGCACGACCAGGCACAGCGCGAACGTGAACAGGAACTCGACGAGCAGCGACTCGCTGATCGTCGCCGAGGGCGAAGGGAAGAAGTGCATGGTCTGGTTCATGACGACGCGCGAGACGAGCGCGGCGAGCACCGCCCCGACCATCTGGAAGAACCAGTAGGGCAGGAGCTGCTTCATCGGCAGCTTGCCGCGCAGGGCGACGGCCAGCGAGACGGCGGGGTTGTAGTGGCCGCCCGAGATGTGGCCGCCCATGTAGACCATGACCATGAGCGAGGCGCCGATCGCGAGCGGCGCCAGCGGTTGATTGCCGAGAACGCTCAGGCAGACCGTGAGGACGAGAAAGAAGGTGCCGATCGTCTCGGTCAGGTATTCGCGCATCTGTTCCTCCCCTTGCGGGCGGGCCCGGAATCACCCGGCTCCACGTGTGCGGCACGGCGGGTGTCCGGCGCGAGGGCAAGAGAGGACGAGCGGAAGGGCGGCGGACTCCCGGACGACCGCGACATCGGACCATCGGCGGCGGGCGGAAGTCAACGGAAATGGCCGCTCGCGCGGGCGGGGACATCCCGGTGCCCGAAGCGGCGGTTGAGCCGCACGGCGGGCGGACCGCCACGGCGGTGATCAGGTCTGGCGTTTCGCCCCGCACAGCTCGATCAGCACGCCGCCAAAGCTCTTCGGGTGCAGGAACGCGACGCTCGAGCCGTGCGCGCCGGGTCGAGGCGCTTCGTCCACGAGCCGCGCGCCGGAGGCCTTCGCGGCGGCGAGCCGCGCGGCCAGGTCGGCGACCTCGAGGCTCACGTGGTGCAGACCGGGCCCGCGCTCGCGCAGGAACCTCGCGACCGTGTGCGAGTCGTCGAGCGGCTGGAGCAGCTCGAACGTGACCGGCCCAAGGTGCACGAACAGCACGCGCAGGGTTCCGCCGTCGAGCACCTCCTCGGCGCCGCGGGTGCCGCCGAGCGCGGCGACCAGGGTCGAAGCGAGCGCCTCGGCGTCGGCCGTCGCGATCGCGATGTGCGAGAGCGCCTGAACCGCGGCGCGATCGGGCCCGGTGGCGCCGCCCGCCGCGGCGCCTTCCGGGCTCCTGGGGATCCCGTGGCCGCTCATATCCGCTCTCCCGGGTGATGCACGCCGAACACGTCGCGCATCGCGTCGCAGACCTCGCCGAGCGTCGCGCGCGCGACGAGCGCCGCGAGGATCGGCGGGACGAGATTGCCGGTGCCGCGTGCCGTCTCGGTCACGCGCGCGAGTGCGGCGCCGCTGGCCGCGCGGTCGCGCGCGGCGCGCCACTGGCCGAGGAAGGCCGCGCGTTCGGACTCGACGCGGGGGTCCTGCGAGAACGGCGGCGCCGGCACCGGCGCCCCGTCGGCGTAGCGGTTGACGCCGACCACCACGCGCGCACCGCTTTCGACGTCGCGCTGCCACTGGTAGGCTGCGAGGTGGATCTGCTCCTGCGCCCAGCCCGAGGCGATGGCCTCGAGCATGCCGCCGAGGGCGTCCACGCGCTCCAGCAGGACGCGCGCGCGCGCCTCGAGATCGGCGGTCAGCGCCTCGACGAAGTACGAACCGGCGAGCGGGTCCACGGCGTCGGTCGCGCCGCTCTCGTGCGCGATCACCTGCTGGGTGCGCAGCGCGAGCAGCGCCGACTCCCGCGAGGGCAGCCCGAGCGCCTCGTCGAAACTGTTGGTGTGCAGCGACTGCGTGCCGCCGAGCACCGCGGCGAGGGCCTGCAGCGTCACGCGCACGACGTTGTTGTCGGGCTGCTGCGCGGTCAGCATCGAGCCGGCGGTCTGCGTGTGGAAGCGCAGCTTCGCGGCCTCCGGGTCGGTCAGGCCGAAGCGTTCGGCGAGCAGCCCGGCCCACATCCTGCGCGCGGCGCGGAACTTCGCGACCTCCTCGAACAGGTGGTTGTGGGCGTTGAAGAAGAACGACATGCGCTTCGCGATGCGCGCGAGGTCAAGGCCGCGGGTCCGCGCGGCCTCCAGATAGGCGAGCCCGTCGGCGAGCGTGAACGCCAGCTCCTGCACGGCCGTCGCGCCGGCCTCGCGCATGTGGTAGCCGCTCACCGAAATCGAGTTCCACTGCGGCGTCTCGCGGGCGGTGAACTCGAACACGTCGGTGATGAGCCTCAGCGACGCCGCGGGCGGATAGATGTACGTGCCGCGGGCGATGTACTCCTTGAGCACGTCGTTCTGCACGGTCCCGCCGAGCTTCGCGCGCGGCGTGCCGCGCGCGTCGGCGACCGCGACGTAGAACGCCAGCAGCAGCGGGGCGGTGGCGTTGATCGTCATGGACGTGGTCACGCGATCGAGCGGCAGGCCGTCGAGCAGCGCCTCCATGTCGGCGAGACACGAGATCGCGACGCCGACCTTGCCGACCTCGCCGCGCGCGAGCGCGTGGTCGCTGTCGTAGCCCATCTGCGTGGGCAGGTCGAAGGCCACCGACAGTCCGGTCTGGCCCTGCGCGAGCAGGAAACGGAAGCGCTCGTTGGTCTGGGCGGCGCTGCCGAAGCCGGCGTACTGGCGCATCGTCCACAGGCGCGAGCGATACATTCCCGGATGGATGCCGCGCGTGTAGGGCGGCTCGCCGGGCGGCGGCGTGCGCGCGTCGAGGTCGGCGGGCAGGTCGGCGGGGTGGTAGACCGGCTTCACGCCGATCCCGCTCGGGGTCTCGCGCGGCGCGACATCAGGCTGCGGGCCCGCCGCGCGCTTCCGCGCCGGGCGCCGGGCGGGCTTGCGGCCCGCGCGAGAAGACCCGCGCCGCGCCGCGCGCTTCACGCCGCGCTCCCGGGCTTGATGCGCACGAGCACCTGGCCCGCGCCGACGGCCGCCTTCTCGGCGACCAGCACCTCGGAGACGACGCCGTCCGCGTGAGCGGTCAGCTCGTTCTGCATCTTCATCGCCTCGAGCACGACCACGGCCTGGCCGGCGTGAACCGGATCGCCGGGCCGGACGCGAATCGCGACCACCGCGCCGGGCATCGGCGCGGTGACGGTCTCGCCCGCGGCCTTCGCCCGCGTCGCGCCCTGCTGGCTGAGCATCTTCTCGAGCGGATGCCGCGCCTCGACCGGCACCGTCTGGTTCTGCCAGGTGACGCGCAGGCCGCCCTCCTCCTCGACGACGCACACCTCGTACGAGCGGCCGTCCACCAGCAGCGACCAGACGCGGCCGTCGGGCAGGCGCACGAAATCCGCGTCGAGCTTGCGGCCCTCGACCTCGAGCACCAGGCGTTCGCCGAGCGTCGTGAACTCGACCTCGGCGTCGTGGCCGTCGAGCGTGACCCAGACCTTCATCGTCCGCCCCGCTCGCGGCCGCGCCACTTCCAGACCGACGAATCGCCCGAGCGGTTGCCCTCGCGGCGCACCACCGCGACGCGCTGGCGCTCCTCGTGCGCGTGCAGGGCCGCGGCGAGCAGGGCCACCTCGTTCATCTCCGGCCCCGCGTGCAGCACCGCGGGCGTGAAGTGCTCCTCGAGGAAGCGGGTTGACAGGCGCCCGGCCGCGAACTCGGGGTGGGCGCACAGCCACTTGTGGAACCCGACGTTGTGGCGCGGGCCGTCGAGCACGATCTCGCCGAGCGCGCGCAGCATGCGGCGCCGCGCCTCGTCGCGGTCGCGTCCCCAGGTGACGAGCTTGGCGAGCAGCGAATCGTAGAAGAGCGGAATGTCGTAGCCGCGATAAACGCCGCCGTCGGTGCGCACGCCGGGGCCCTGCGGAAAGCGCACGCGCTCGATGCGGCCCACGCTCGGCATGAAGTTGCGAGCCGGATCCTCGGCGATGATGCGCGTCTCCATGGACCAGCCGCGCGGCGCGGGCGGTTCGTCTCCGAAGGAAAGCGGCAGGCCCTCGGCCACGCGGATCTGCTCGGCGACGAGGTCGAGGCCCGTGACCATCTCGGTGACGGGATGCTCGACCTGCAGGCGCGTGTTGACTTCGAGGAAGTAGAAGCGCCCCTGCTCGTCGAGGATGAACTCGACCGTGCCGGCCGAAAGATAGCCGACCTCTTTCGCGACCCGGCACGCGGCGGCGCCGAACTCGGCGCGCGTCTTCGCGTCGAACGCCGGGCTTGGCGTCTCCTCCAGCAGCTTCTGGTGGCGGCGCTGGACCGAACACTCGCGCTCGCCGAGGAACACGACCCGACCGCCGGAGTCGGCGAGGATCTGCGCCTCGACGTGCCGCGGGCGCTCGATGAAGCGCTCGACGAACACGCGGTCGTCGCCGAAGGCGGCCTTCGCCTCGCCGCGCGTCAGCTCCCAGGCGGCGTCCAGTTCGGCGTCGCCGCGCACGACGCGCATGCCCTTGCCGCCGCCGCCCGCGGCGGCCTTGAGCATGAGCGGGTAGCCGATGCTCTTCGCGAAGGACTTCACCTCGGCCAGCGAGCCGACCGGTCCCGGCGAGCCGGGAATCACCGGCACGCCTGCGCGCACCGCGGCCTCGCGGGCCATGAGCTTGTCGCCGAGGGCGGCGATCGTCTTCGGGCTCGGGCCGAGGAAGGCGATGCCGGCGTCGGCGCAGGCCTGCGCGAACCCCGCGTTTTCGGCGAAGAACCCGTAGCCGGGATGGATCGCGTCGGCCTTCACGCGCTTCGCCGTCTCGAGCACGCGCTCCAGGTTCAGGTAGCTCTCGCGCGAGGGGCCGGGCCCGACGGGATAGGCTTCGTCGGCCATCAGCACGTGCAGCGCCGTGCGGTCGGGGTCGCTGAAGATCGCCAGCGAGCGGCGCTCCAGTTCGCGCAGCGTGCGAATGACGCGCACCGCGATCTCGCCGCGGTTGGCGATCAGCACGCGCTGGAGGCGCCTCGCCATCGCCTCAGCCCTCCAATACCACGCAGGCGACCGCGAAGCCGCCGTCGTGCGAGAGCGTGAGGTGCGAGGCCGTCGCGCCCAGGGCGGTGAAGCGCTCGAGCGCGACACCCGAGAAGCGCAGCGTCGGCACGCGGCCACCCGGTTGCACGACCTCGATCTGGGTCCAGCCGACGCCGCCCGACATGCCGGTTCCGAGCGCCTTCGAGGCCGCCTCCTTGGCCGCGAAGCGCGCCGCCAGGTGCGGCGCGGGGTCGGCGAAGTGCTTGCAGTACGCCTGCTCGCCGGGCGTGAACAGGCGCTTTTCCATCCGCTCGCCGAAGCGGCGGAGCGAGTCGGCGATGCGTTCCACCCTGCAGATGTCCACGCCGATGCCTCGCACGGCCACGGGCCGCCTCCGGGTTGGTCCGAAAACAAGTGCTCTCGGAGCCGTCGGACTCTACGCGGGCCGCCGCGCGGGGGTCAAAGCCCTCGCGGGTGCCGCAGGAGGCGGACTACAGTCGGGTGTTCGCCGGCCCGCCCGCACGCGGCGGGGAACGCCGGCGGGAGTGGTTCGTCCATCCCCTCGAAAGGCGGGCACGCGCTCTGGCCGACACGGACGAACAGGAGCTGATCGCGCGTTTGCGGGCCCGCGACCTCGAGGCGCTGGGGGAGGTCTTCCGGCGCTACGGAGACTCCATGACCACCCTCGCGGCCAGCATGCTGCGCAACCGGACCGAAGCCGACGACGTCGTCGAGGACGCGCTGCTGCGCGTCCACGCCGGCGCCGCCGCGTTTCGCGGCGAGCGGGGCCTGCGCACCTGGGTGCTGCGCATCACCGCCAACCTGTGCCGCGACCGGCTGCGCCGCCGCAAGTTCGTCGCCGGCACCGTTGAGGACCTGGAGCCCGCCGGGCTCGGCTTCGACCCGGTCGAGGACTGGGACGGAGCGATGGATCAGCGCGTGCTGGCCCGCGAGCTCGAGCGCGCGATCGCCGCGCTGCCGGCCGACCAGCGCGAAGCCGTGGTGATGCGCCACCGCCTCGGACTTTCGCACTCCGAAATGGCCGACGCGCTGGGCGTGCCCGAGGGCACCGTGAAATCGCGACTGTCGCGCGCGCTCGCCGTGCTCCGCCAGTCGCTGGAGGGTTTTCCCCGATGACGAACGACGAACGACCCGACGAGGCCCGGCGCGAAGCGCGGCTCGCGAAGCTGATCGGCGCGACGCGCGCCACGTCCGACCCCGCGGTGCTCGCGCGCGCCTTCGCCCGTATCCGCGCGAGCGAGCGCACACCCGGCATCGCCCTGTGGCTGGCGCGGCCGGTGGTGCTCGCGGGCGCGGGGGCGCTTTTCGTGGCGTGCCTGACGGGTACGTTCGTGATCTCACGCAGCGCGAGGGCCACCGCCGGAACGACCGAGACGAACCTGATCTCGACGCTGGTGGGCGAGGAGGATCTGGGCCTGCCGGTCGCGGCGGGCGACATTCCCCCAGGCGGGGCGGCGAACAGCGGCGCACGCGGCGACAGCGGCGAGGTGCCCCGGTGAACCGGCCGGCCATCATCCTCGCGCTCGTCGCGACGTTCCTGATCGGCGGATCGCTCGGACTGGTCTCCGGCTTCCTCATGTCGTCGCGCGTTCACCGGCGACCGGCATGGTTCGATGCCGGCCGCGCCTCCGGCCTTCATGAGCCCGGCGAGCTCGGCCCCGGGGGCCGCGAGCGCATGCGGCGGGTGCTGCGCCACGCCCTGGTGATGCCGCGACTGCGCGAGGCCCTCGAGCTGACGGATGCGCAGGTCGCGCGGATCGAACCGCTGGTCAACGAGGCGCGCCGCTCGATGGGCGCCACGCGTGACAGCCTGCGTGCGCGCATCGAACGCGTGCTGACGCCCGGACAGCGCGAGCGCTGGCGCCGGCTCGAGGCACGGCGGCGAAGTCACGAAGACTCACGAGGCTCGCGCGACCGCGAGATCCACACGCCACCACGCTCCGAAGGAGGCCAACCATGAGAGATCAGGTGACCGCTTCGCTGCGCCTCGCGGCCGGGCTCGCGCTCGCGCTGGGCGCGTGCCTCACCGCCGCCGCGAACCCGGCGGCCGCGCAAGCCCGGGAGAAGATCGTACGCGTCGAGCGCAGGGACGGGGACGCGCCGGCCGAGGTGCGACGCGAGAGCCGCGACGACCTGGGTCTGCTCGCCTCGGACCCGGGCGGGGCCCCGCGGCGCGTCGTGATCCGCGAACGCACGGATCGTCGCGGCATGGGCCGTGGAATGCGCATGCATCGAGGTGGAATCGGCGCCTTCGCGACGCTCGACCTGACCGAGGCGCAGCGCACGAAGCTGGCCGACCTCCGCGACCGCCAGCAGCGCAGGGCGATCCAGGCGCGCGCCGACCTGCAGATCGCGCGGCTCGACCTGAGGAAGCTCCTGCGCGCCGGGACGCCCAGCGGCCCCGCCATCAACTCACAGATCGACCGGATCTCGCGGATGCGCGCCGACCTGCAGAAGAGCCGCGTCGCGACGATGCTCGAAGCGAGGTCCGTGCTCACTCCCGGGCAACGGCAGCAGCTGCGCGAACGCCGCGCGGGCGGCATGCGGGATGAGCGCATGAGGTCGCAGGGCGAGCCGGGCGGAAGCGCACCGCGGTCGGACTGACCCGGCGGGCGTGGTCCGCGCGCGGCCGGACGGCGTGGAACGGCGCAGGGGCGAGGCGCCCCTGCGCCGATCGCGTCTGCTCGCGGCTCGTGTCCGGCCGGCGACGCGCATCCCGCACGGCGGGGCCGCGCGATTCGCGCTGGGGCCTTGCGCGCGGGCGCGCGGCGCTGCGCGCGTTGGCCCCGAGGCGGATTTCACGAAAGCACGATCCCGGATTGCACTGCGCCATTTCACCGCGTGCGTTCCGCGGCTTCGCAGTCCGCACGGCCGCTCCGGGCGTATTCGCTCAATCGGCGCGGTGGCGCGCTTCTTTCAGTGAGCTCGCGGTGCGATCGCGCGCGTGCGCGGTCCACCGGCGGCGGACCCTGCGTGGGGCAGGGCCCGTTCGCCCGGTGCCGGAGGCTGCGAGATGTCGATGCTCCGTTCGTCCCTGCAAGGTGCGCTGGTCCTGGCCGCGAGCGTCGCGCTCGCGAACGCCGCCGATGCGCAATGCGAGATCACGGGACGCACCGTGATCTGTCCCGACTCCAGCGTCACGCTGTGCGCGCCGGCCGGCGCCGGCTACATGTGGGTGGACGCGGAGGGCAACGTGCTCTCGCGCAACCAGTGCATCGTGGCGGTGATGCCCGACGTCTACCGCGTCTACACCTACGACCCCGCTCGCGACGACTGGTGGGGGCCCTGCTCGTTCCAGGTGAGAGCAGCGCCACCCGAGTCGTGCATGGTCGCGCCGCCGCCGCCGCCGCCGCCGCCCCCGCCTCCCCCGCCTCCCCCGCCGCCTCCTCCGCCTCCTCCGTCGCGTGACACCCTGGCCTGCCCGATGCCGGCGAGTTGGTGGACGCGCCAGTGCCGGCCCGGGGGCGCGAAGGGAGTCGAGCTGAGCTCCGAGGACCTTGCCGCGGTCGGAGAGTGCGTGGACGAGCGTTCCGCGAACTTCGGCTTCGCGGATCGCGCCGCCGGCTTCTGCGGCGTGCTCAACCGCGGCCAGAAGATGGACCTGCGCCAGCGCACGCAGCGTCAATACGCGGCGGTGCTCGCCAACCTGTGCGCGCGCGCGTCGGCTTCGTCGCGGCGCAGCGGCGCCGCCTTCGGGCTCGGCGCGGAGGCGGTCTTCCGCGCCTGCTCGCGCTCGACGACCGTCGGCGACTGGGCGCTCGCGACCGAAACGGAACTGGCCCACCTGAGCGGCGCCTCGCTCAAGGACAAGGCCGTGCGCGCGGCCTACCGCCGCATCTTCGGCGAAGCGTGGGCGATCGGCCATGGCGTCGGCCTGGCGCGCGCGTGCCCGCTGCCGCCGGAAACCGTGGAAGCCGAGGACCTCTCGGTGCTGGCCGCGCTCGGGCCCGACGCGGAGGATTTCGACGCCGCGCTCACGCCCGTGGCGATGCCGAATCCGTTCCACGGCTCGACCCGGCTCGCGTTCACCATCGCCGACGCCGCCGGCGCCGACGTGGAGATGGGCGTGTTCGACGTCGCCGGCCGCCGCGTGGCGTCGCTGGCCCGCGGCCGGCTCGGCGCCGGCGCGCACGTCGTCCAGTGGGACGGCCGCGGCCTCGACGGCGCGCGCGCCCGCGCCGGCATTTACTTCGTGCGCGGCCGCATCGGCCAGGCGGAAATCTCGACGAGCGTGATGAAGGTCGAATAGTCCGGGGGGGACAGCCCCCTTCGTCCGGGGGGACCACAGGCAGGCCCGCGGCGCCGGTTGCGCCGCGGGCCCGCGTCGCTTGACCCCGCGCTCGGCCGCCGCCTACTGTCCGGGCCACGAACGTGCGCTGCACACGGCCCTGCGCCCGCGGGCGCGGCCGCTCAACCCCCTGGCATGACCTTCTCCTTCCAGCTCGAACATCGCGACGGCGGAACCGCGGCGCGCGCGGGTCGGATCACGACCGCGCACGGCGAGGTGCTGACCCCGGCCTTCATGCCGGTGGGCACCGTGGGCTCCGTCAAGACGCTCACGCCCGACGACCTGAGGGGCGCGGGCTGCGACGTGCTGCTCGGCAACACCTACCACCTTTATCTGCGCCCGGGCGTGGACACCGTGCGCACGCTCGGCGGGCTGCACCGCTTCATGGGCTGGCGCGGCGCGATCCTGACCGATTCGGGCGGCTTCCAGGTGATGAGCCTGAACGAACTGAACAAGGTGAGCGAGGAAGGCGTCGAGTTCCGCTCGCACCTCGACGGCTCGAGGCACCTGATCGGGCCCGAGACCGCGATGCGCATCCAGGACGGTCTGGGCGCCGACATCGCAATGAGCTTCGATCAGCTGATCGAGCTGCCGGCGCCGATCGAAAAGGTGCGCGAAGCGGTGGACCGCACGCTGCGCTGGGCCCGGCGCGGGCTCGACGAGCGCGCGAGGCTGCGCGGGGAGGGCCGCGGCGTCATGGCGCTGTTCGGCATCAACCAGGGCGGCACCGACGCGGCCGAGCGCGCGCGCTGCTTCGCGACGCTGCGCGGGCTGGAGTTCGACGGCTACGCGCTCGGCGGCCTGTGGGTGGGCGAGGGCCGCACGCTGGGGCTCGAGATGGTCGAGCGCGACTGCGCCGAGTTTCCGGCGGACCGGCCGCGCTACCTGATGGGCGTCGGTCACCCGGTGGACGTGGTCGAGGCGGTGGCGCGCGGCGTGGACATGATGGACTGCGTGCTGCCGACGCGGAACGCGCGCCGCGGAACGGTGTTCGTCTCGACCGGGCGGCTGGTGGTGCGCAACGCCGCCTACGCCCGCGACGAACGCCCGCTCGATCCCGAATGCGACTGCGACACCTGCCGGAAGTTCTCGCGCGCCTACCTGCGCCACCTGTTCGTCTCGGGCGAGCTGCTCGGGATGCGCCTGGCGTCGGTGCACGCGGTGCACCAGATGATCTCGCTCGTCCGCCGCGCGCGGACGGCGATCGCGGAGGGCCGCTACGCGGCGTTCCGCTCGGAGTTCCTCGACAAGTTCCGCAGCAACGAGACGCTCGTCCGGGCGGCCTCGTAAGCCCCTTTCTCCTCAAGGAGAGAACCGATGTTCCTCGTCACGGATGCATGGGCGCAGGCCCCGGGTGGTGCGGCGGCGGGCGGACCGCTGGAGCAGTTCTTCAGCGGACCGATGTCCACGATCGTCATGTTCGGACTGATGTTCGCCATCATGTACTTCATGCTGATCCGCCCGCAGAGCCAGGAGAAGAAGAAGCTCGAGAAGGCGATCGGCGAACTGCAGAAGGGCGACAAGGTGCTGACCACGAGCGGCATCGTCGCGACGGTCGTGTCCATCGACAAGAACCGCGCGGTGCTCAAGATCAACGACGACGTCAAAGTCGAGTTCGTGCGCAGCGCGATCGCCCAGGTCCTCAAGCAGCCCGAGGTGAAGTGAGGTGAGCGTCCGGCGCGTCGTCATCTACGGCGATCCGGTGCTGCGGCGGAAGGCCGGGGCGGTGACCTCGTTCGACGACACGCTGCGCGCGCTGGTGGCCGACCTGTTCGAGACCGCGCGCGCGTACAACGGCGTCGGCCTGGCCGCGAACCAGGTCGGCGTGCCGCAGCGCGTGTTCATCATTGACGTGCCGATCGGCGAAGGGCTGCGCGACCGCTTCGCGGTCGTGAACCCGGTGATCGACCGGCGCGAAGGGAAGGAGTCGGGCGAGGAGGGCTGCCTGTCCATGCCGGGGTTGTACGAGGACGTGGTGCGCGCCGAACGCGTGCGCGTGCGCGGCTTCGACGAACACGGCAAGCCCGTCGAGCGGGTCGTCGAGGGCTACCTGGCGCGCGCGGTGCAGCACGAGGCCGATCACCTCGACGGCGTGCTGTTCACCGACCGGCTCTCGCCGCTCAAGAAGCAGTTCCTGCGCCGCCAGCTCGACGAGCTGGCGCGCGGCGAGATCCCCGAGGGCTACCACCCCGGGGAGCGCTCCGAGGAGCGGCTCTGAAGCCACGCGTCGTGTTCATGGGCACGCCCGAGTTCTCGGTGCCGTCGCTGCACGCCGTGGCGGAACGCTGCGAGGTGACGCTGGTCGTCACCCGGCCGGACCGCCCGAGCGGGCGCGGCCGCGCCGTGCGCGAGTCGGCGGTCTCCGAGGCGGCGCGCGGCCGCGGGCTGCCGGTCGTGAAGCCGCAGGACATGAAGGCCGCCCAGGTGCGGGAGCGGCTCGCCGCCGAGCGGGCGGACGTGTTCGCGGTCACGGCCTTCGGCGCGATCCTGACCCGCGAGGTGCTGGCGTTGCCGCGCGCGGGCTGCGTGAACCTGCATGGATCGGTGCTGCCCGATCTGCGCGGCGCGGCGCCGGTCCAGCGCGCACTGTGGGAGGGCCGCGAGCGGACGGGTGTGTGCACGCTGTTCATGGACGACGGCATTGACACGGGCGACGTCGTGCTGGTGAAGGAAGCCGCGATCCGCGACGACGACGACGCCGGCACGCTCGCGGCGCGGCTCGCCGCGCTCGGCGCGCCGCTGCTCGCCGAGACCTGCGTGCTCGCGCACGAGGGCCGCGCGCCGCGCGCGCCGCAGGATCGCGCCGCCGGCTCGTACGCGCGGAAGCTGAAGAAGTCCGACGGCGCGGTGGATTGGACGCTGCCGGCCCGCGTCGCCTGGAACCGTGCTCGGGCGGTGACGCCCTGGCCGGGCGCGACCGCGGGATTCGCCGGCCGTCGCGTGATCGTCGTGTCGTCGCGCCCCGAAGCGGGCGCGGGCGGTGTCCCGGGGGAAGTGAGGGCCGTGGACCGCGAGGGTGTGGTGGTCGCCTGCGCCGAAGGCGCGTTGAGGTTGGTGAAGGTCAGGCCCGAGGGCCGCGGCGAGCAGCCGGCGGCGGAGTGGGCGCGCGGCGCGCGCCTCGAAGCGGGCATGCGGATGCAATCCGGGAAGGAGTTCCTGTCGTGAGCGAATCGAGGAAGCCGAAGTCGGGACCGCGCGGCCCGCGGAAGTCGTCGGGGCCCGGTGCGGGCCCGCGCCCGTTCAAGCCGCGGAGCGAAGGCCGGCCCGCGCCGAAGAGCGGCCCGGGCGGGCGCTCGTTCCGCTCGCGTGACGAAGGCGGTCCGCCGCGTGCACGCACCTTCCGGCCGCGCGAGGAAGGCGCGGGACCGCGGGCGTACAAGCCGCGTGGCGAAGGCGCGGGACCGCGGGCGTACAAGCCGCGTGGCGAAGGCGCGGGACCGCGGGCATTCAAGCCGCGTGGCGAAGGCGCGGGACCGCGGCCGTACAGGCCGCGTGGCGAAGGCTCGGGGCCGCGGGCGTACAAGCCGCGTGGCGACGGCGCAGGGTCGGGTTCGTACCAGCCGCGCGGGGAGCGCGCCGGGGAGCGCGCCGGGGAGCGCTCGTTCCGTCCGCGCCGCGAAGGCGCACCGACGGGCCGGCCGCGCTTCGAGCGTTCGGCGCCGCGTGAGGATCGTGCGGGTCGTCCGCGCGCGTTCCGCCCGCGCGAGGAGGGCGCGGCTCCGCGAGGGCGCGCGTTCCGTCCACGCGAGGAGGGTGCGGCTCCGCGAGGGCGCGCGTTCCGTCCACGCGAGGAGGGTGCGGCTCCGCGAGGGCGCGCGTTCCGCCCGCGCGAGGAGGGCGCGGCTCCGCGAGAGCGCGCGTTCCGTCCACGCGAGGAGGGTGCGGCTCCGCGAGGGCGCGCGTTCCGCCCGCGCGAAGAGGGCGCGGCTCCGAGGCCGTTCCGCCCGCGCGCCGAGGGTGCGGCGGGGCCGCGTGGCTTCCGTCCGCGGCGCGAGCAGAGCGCGCCCGCCGGCCGGCCGCGCTTCGAACGTCCGGGCCAGCGTCCCGAGCGCGCCGAGCGCGAGCGCTCCTCGCGCTTCGACCGCGGGCAGGACGGCGCGGTGAACCGCTCGCGTCCGGCGTACGAGCGCGATTCGCGTGTGCGCTGGCGCCGCGACGGACGGCCGTCGCCGGCCACTCCGCCGGCATGGCAGCGGCGGCGCGCCGAGGTGTCGGGCGTGCCGGTCGAGGACCACACGCGCCGCGCGCCACGCGCGACGGCGTTCGAGGAGTCGGCGCCGCCGCTTCCCGGCGACCCGCGCGAGGCGGCGCTGCGCATCCTGCACGCGGTGGACACGCGCAGCGCGTTCAGCGACCGGCTGCTCGACTCCGCGCACCAGCGCGCGGGAGAGGATGTCCGCGACCGCGCGCTGCTGCACGAGCTGGTGAAGGGCACGCTGCGCTGGCGGGGCCGGCTCGACTGGGCGCTGGATCCGCGCGTGCACATCGGCCTGCAGGCCGTGCAGCCGTGGATCCGCAACGTCCTGCGCCTGGGCGCCTATCAGATCCTGATGCTCGACCGCATCCCGGCCCACGCCGCCGTGGACGAGTCGGTGAAGCTGGCGCACAAGTACGGACATCCGGGAGCGGCGGGCCTGGTCAACAGCGTGCTGCGCCGGCTCGCCGAGGAAAAGGCGACGCTCGAGTGGCCGGCCGGCGACGACGCCGAATCGCTCGCGATCTTCGGATCGCACCCGCTGTGGATGGTCGAGCGCTGGCTCGCCCGCTTCGGAGCCGCCGAGACGCGGGCGCTGCTGCTCGCCAACAACCGCACGGTGCCGACCGGCCTGCGCGTCAACACGCTGCGCGGCACGCGCGAGCAGTTGATCGCGAAGCTCGCCGGGGAAGGCGTGACCGCGACACCGGCGTCGCTTTCGCCCGACCTCGTGTGGGTCGAAGGCCACCAGTCGCCGGGCAACCTCGCCGCGTTCAAGGGCGGCTGGTGCACGGCGCAGGACGAGAGCGAGGCGCTCGTCGGCCGCGTCGTCGCGCCCGAGCCGCACGAGCGGCTGCTCGACCTGTGCGCCGCGCCGGGGGGCAAGAGCACGCACCTGGCCGAGCTGATCGGCGACGAGGGCGAGGTATGGGCGATGGAGCGCGACGCGCACCGGGTGGCGTCGCTCGAAGCGACGATCGCGCGGCTGGGACAGCACGCGATCCACGTCGTGCACGGCGACGGCCGCACGTACACGTTCCCGATGCCCTTCGACCGGGCGCTCGTGGACGCGCCGTGCTCGGGGCTCGGCGTGCTCGCACGCCGCGCCGACGCGCGCTGGCGCAAGGGGCCCGAGACGTTCGCCGAACTGTCGGCCGTGCAGCTCGAGCTGCTCGACGCGGCCGCGCGGCGGGTGCGCCCCGGCGGCGTGCTGGTCTACAGCGTCTGCAGCTTCGAGCCCGAGGAGACCGACGCGGTGATCGCGGCGTTCCTCGCTTCGCACCCCGAGTATCGGGTGGAGAGCGTGGCCGGCTCGGTGCCCGCGCAGGTGGTGACGCAGGAGGGGTTCCTGCGCGTGCTGCCGCAGCGCGACGGCTGCGACGGCGCGTTCGCCGCGAGGCTGCGTCGGTCGTGAGCGAGCGGCCCCCGCGGGAGGAGCCGCACGCCGGCAGCGGCGGCGGACCGCCGCCGTTCGTCGAGCGGCGCCGCGGGCATCCGCTGCGCGAGACGCTGCTGGTGTCCGCGGCGGCGCTGCTCGCGTTCGCGGTCGGGCTCGGCATCTTCAACCGCGTCCTGATGCCGCGGCTCATCCACAGCGGCGGCGAGGTGCGCGTGCCCGACCTTCAGAACCTGTCCATGGACCAGGCCGAGCAGGCCCTGAAGGCGTCGGGGCTGCAGCTGTCGCGGGCGGGGGAGCGCTTCGACCCTTCGGTGCCGCGCGGCTTCATCCTCGCGCAGGACCCCGACCCGGACACGCCGGTCCGGCGCAACCGCCGCGTGCTCGTCACGACGAGTCTCGGCGAGGAGTTCAGCTCCGTGCCGGAGCTCTTCGGCGAGTCGCGCCGGGGCGCGCAGCTGCTGATCGACCGTGCCGGACTGCGCGTCGGCGGGGTGACGCGCGCGCCGAGCGAGGACGTGGGCCAGGACCTGGTCGCGGGCTCCGACCCGCCGGCCGAGACGGTGCTGCCGCGGGGCACGGCGATCTCGCTGCTCGTCTCGACCGGCCCGGGCCCTGAGGTGTACGTGATGCCCGACCTGGTCGGACGCGAGATCAGCGGCGTGCGTCGCCAGCTCGAAGGGCTGGGCTTTCGCGTGCTCGTTCCGCCCGCGGCGGCCAGCGTCGGCCCGATCGTTTCGCAGTCGCCGCCCGCGGGCTCGCGGGTCACGACCGACACGCAGATCGTCCTGCAGGCGACCGGCCGGCTGATCCGATGAGCGGCGGCCTCGAGGATGGGCGCGTGCCCTTCGCCCGCGTGCGCGGCGCCGGCGCGCGCTTCTAAATGAGCCACGCCCCGTCGGCCACGCCCGCGGCGCCGGCCCCGCCGCTCACGCGCATCGTCATGCCTCCCGAGCACGGCGGCTGGGCGTTCCTCGGCGAGCCCATCCTGCTCGGCCTGATCGTCGCGCCCTCGTGGTCGGGCGCGTGCGTGGCGCTCGCGGCGCTCGCCGGATTCCTCGCGCGCCAGCCGCTGCGGCTGTTCATGGGCGATCGCCGCCGTGGCCGGCGCTATCCGCGCACCGCGCTCGCCGAGCGCACGTTCGCGGTGCTCGCCGTGGCGGGCGCCGCGGCGCTGGCCGGCGCGCTGGCGCTCGCGCGCGGGCCGCTGCTGCTGGCGCTGGGAACGGCCGCTCCGCTCGCCGCGGCGGCGCTGGCGCTCGACCTGGGCCTGCGCTCGCGCGAGGCGGCGGCCGAGACGCTCGCGGTGCTGGCGCTCGGAGGGACCGCGGCGGGCATCGCGCTCGCGGCCGGTCATTCGCCGCCGCTGGCCTTCGGGCTTTGGGCGCTGCTCGCGCTGCGCGCGCTGCCGACGATCGCGTTCGTGCGCGCGCGCTTCCGGCTCGACAAGGGCGAGCCGGCCAACCCGGCGCTCGCGCTGGCGATGCACGCGGCGGCGTTCGCGCTCGCGCTGGCGGTCGCGGCCGCGGGCTTCACGCGCGGCCCGCTGGCGTGGGGCTACGGCCTGCTCGCCGCGCGCGCCGCGTACATGCTCTCGCCCCTGCGGCCGCGCTGGCGCCCGGTGTGGCTCGGCCTGTTCGAGCTGGCCGCCGGGCTGGCGCTGGTCGCCCTGATCGCGCTCGCGGCGCACGCCGCGCGCTGAGTCGCGCGGGCGGCCGACGCGCCCGCGCAAGCGCCGGCCCGCGGACCGTTCGCACGTCGGGCGGGGAGGGTCCGGCGATAGGAACCCGCTGCGAGCGCGGCGTTCCGGTTGCGTGCGCGCCGGGGTTCGGCCAGCATGCCGCGCATGAACGCCACCGCTCCCATCGCCGCGCCCAGCATCCTGTCGGCCGATTTCTCGAGGCTCGCCGAGGAACTGGCGATCGCCGATCCCGAGCTCGACTGGGTGCACTGCGACGTGATGGACAACCATTTCGTGCCGAACCTGACGTTCGGGCCGATCCTGATCGCGGCGACGCGCAAGCTCACGCGGGCGTTCGTGGACGTGCACCTGATGATGGAGCGGCCGTGGGCGATGGTGGAGGAGTTCCGCCGGGCGGGCGCCGACCAGATCACCGTGCACCTCGAGGCCTGCGCCGAGACGCGCGAGGTCCTGCGCCAGATTCGCGAGACGGGCGCGAAGGCCGGACTCGCGCTCAAGCCCGCGACGCCCTTCGGGGCGGTCGCGCCCTACCTGCCCGACCTGGACACGCTGCTGGTGATGACGGTCGAGCCGGGCTTCGGCGGCCAGTCGTTCATGCCCGGGATGCTGGACAAGGTCCGCGCCGCGCACGCCGAGCGCGCGAAGAAGAACCTGGCGTTTCGGATCGAAGTGGACGGCGGCATCCACCCCGAGACGGCCCGCCTCGCCCGCGCCGCGGGCGCCGACGTGTTCGTCGCCGGCAACAGCGTGTTCCACGCGAGCGATTCGCGGGCGGCCCTGGCGTCGCTGCGCGAGGCGATCGGGACGTAGCGAGCCGGGGAAGTTCGAATCGGCGACGCCCGCGACCCTTCGCGACAGGGCGCCGGCGCCGGGCCGTCCTCAGCGCGCCGCGTCTCCCAGCCTGCCGCCCGACCAGCGCCGGACGATCTCGCTCCGCAGCGGACGCTCGAGCCGCGCGTAGAAGAACGCGCAGACCAGGTTCAGGAAGACGTACTCCGCCGGCAGGCGAAGCGGCCCCAGCTTCTCGGCGAGGCCCACGAACGGCGCGGCCAGCAGGCTCGTCTGGATGAGATAGAAGCCGTACGAGACTTTTCCCAGAGCGACGCCCAGCGGATGCGAGAGCGCCCGCGCAACCGGCTGGTCCTCGCGGGTCAGCGCCAGGATCAGCAGGCCCGCCAGCATCGCGATCCCGAGGCTCGAGGCCAGGCCGGCCAACATCGCGTCGGCGCGCGCCGCGGCGTCCTTGACCGCCATGAGCGCGACGATCCCCGCGAACGCGCCGAGCGCCGCCCGGGTCGCGCGATGGCCCGCCAGCGCGCGCTCGGGCCAGCCGTCGCGGTGCAGGAAGGCGCAGGTCATGCCGATCGCGAACTCGGGAAAGCGTCCGGCCAGCGTCGCGTGCAGGACGTGCTCCGGGTCGGCCATGAAGCCGAAGGGCGTCCAGTGCTTCGCGGTCACGACCGCCAGGACGAGCGCGCCCGCGCCGGCAAGGACCAGCGTCGCGGCGGCGAGGACCGACAGCAGCGCGATCCCGTCGCGGCGCGACAGCCGGGCGGACGGCGGCGCGCGCCGCAGCGCGAGCCCGGCGATCGCCGCGAACAGCAGCGGCGCGACCGCGTAGAAGCTTTCCTCGATCGTCAGCGACCACGCCGTCGGCAGGCCGCGGTAGCGCAGGTCCCAGAAGAAGCCCTGCGTCATGGACAGGGTGACGAGCCACGACGCCTGCGGCCGTTCGCCGAAGAAGATCATTCCCAGGTGCTGCAGGACCGCGAACGCGAGGAACAACGGCCAGATGCGGGCGATGCGCTTGACGAAGTACTCGCGCAGCGTCACGGCGCCGGCGGCGAAACGGTCGTAATAGAGCCGGGTGATCAGGAACCCGGAGAGCACGAAGAAAATGGAAACGCCGACCGCGCCCGAGCGCCAGATCGGCAGGAACGGATCCCACAGGGCCCGGCCGGCCGCGCGCGCCTCCTCCACGTAGAGCGCCTGGTAGTGATAGAGAAACACCAGCAGCGCGGCCAGCGCCCGCAGCGTGGTGAGTGCGCGGATCTCCTTCATGGCCCTCCTCGTCGCGGGACGCCGCCGCGCTGGTGCGGACCGGGCGCGGCGCGCCGCACGCTACACGCGCCGTCCGCGCGCGTACAGGCCGGGCGATGCGCTGTGATAGGGTTCCCGCCCCTTCCTTACCGCAGGAGAATCCCGCAGTGTTCGAACAGCTCAGCGAGCGCGTCACCGGCATCCTCCGCAAGCTGACCGGGCAGGCGCGCCTCACGCCCGACAACATCCGCGAGTCCATGCGCGAGGTGCGCCGGGCGCTGCTCGAGGCCGACGTGCCCGTCGCGGTGGCGAAGGAGTTCGTCGCCCGCGTCGAGGAGCGTGCCGTGGGCGAGGACGTCCTCAGGAGCCTGACGCCCGGGCAGCAGGTGGTCGGAGTCGTGCGCGAGGAGCTCGAGAAGCTGCTCGGCAACACGACCGTGACGCTGGCCGGCTCGCCCTTCATCCCGACCGTCGTGCTGCTCGCGGGTCTGCAGGGCTCGGGCAAGACGACGTTCGCGGGCAAGCTCGCCGTGTGGCTCAAGGCCCGCGGCAAGCGCACGCTGCTCGCCAGCGCCGACGTCTACCGCCCGGCCGCGATCGACCAGCTCGAGCGCGTCGCCCAGCACGCCGGCGCCGGCTTCTGGCGCGCGCCCGAGGGCACGCCGCCGGCGGCGATCGCCGCCGGCGCGCTCGACGAGGCGCGCCGGCGCGGCTTCGACTTCCTCGTGCTCGACACCGCCGGGCGCCTGCACATCGACGAGGAGCTGATGTCCGAGCTGGCCGAACTCAAGAAGATCGTGCGCGCGCACCAGGTGCTGCTGGTCGTGGACGGCATGATCGGACAGGAGTCGGTGCGCGTCGGCGCGACGTTCGCGACCCGCGTCGGCGTGGACGGGCTCGTGCTGACCAAGATGGACGGCGACGCGCGCGGCGGCGCGGCGCTGTCGCTGCGTCACGTGACCGGCAAGCCGATCCTGTTCCTGGGCACCGGCGAGAAGCTCGACGGCCTCGAGGTCTTCAACGCCGGCCGGCTCGCCGGCCGCATCCTCGGCATGGGTGACGTGCTCGGCCTGGTCGAGAAGGCGCAGCAGGCGGTGACCGAGCAGGACGCGCTCAAGCTGGCCGAGCGCATGAAGAAGTCGGACTTCACGCTCGAGGACTTTCTCGCGCAGCTGCGGCAGGTGAGCAAGATGGGGCCGCTGGAGGATCTGCTCAAGATGATGCCCGGCGTGCCGAAGGACGCCGCGGCGAAGCTGGGCCCGCAGAAGGAGACCTTCCGGCAGTACGAAGCGATCCTGTGCAGCATGACGATCAAGGAGCGCCGCAATCCGCGGCTGCTGGACGGCAGCCGCCGCCGCCGCATCGCCGCCGGCAGCGGCACGCACGTCTCCGACGTGAACCGCCTGATCCGCGATTTCGAGCAGGCGCGAACCATGATGAAGGCCCTGAAGAAGGGCCCGCGCGGCCTCGCCGGCCTGCGCGGGCGGATGCGCCCCAGATAGTTCGGCCGGGTTGCGCGCGGGCCGTCCGATAGGGCACTATGCCCGCCCTTTGCGGCCCCGTGGGCGCGCGCCCGGTGTGCGCGCGCCAGGCGATCACGGCGGCGTCGCGGGAAGCACCGAAGCACGAAATCGGTCCGCGCCGCGCGGACCCGAAGGCATTCCGACTGGAGGCAACACAGCATGGCGGTCGTCATTCGCATGAAGCGGGCCGGCGCGAAGAAGCGGCCCTTCTACCGGATCGTCGTCGCGGACTCCCGCCGTCAGCGCGATGGCCGGTTCGTCGAGATCCTCGGCTACTACGATCCGATCGCGAAGCCGTTCGCGGTCAAGATGGACGAGGAGAAGGTCAAGGGCTGGATCGCGCAGGGCGCGCAGCCCTCCGAGCAGGCGGCGTCGCTGTTCCGCCGCGCCGGCATCTACGCCGCGCGGGCGAGCAAGCCGACGAAGAAGGACGGCGAGGCGGCGAAGGCCCCGGCCACGCGGGCGAAGCCGCGCAAGGTCACCGATCGCCGCAAGAAGAACCAGGCGGCGCGCGTGAAGAAGAAGGCCAACCCGAAGAAGCCGAAGCCGAAGAAGAAGTAACGGTTCGCCGGCGCGTGCTTCGCATGCGCCGGGAACGTGCGACACGGACGTGACCCACGCACCCTGGGCGCCAGCAGGCGCCTGATGCGGTCGAACCGCCAGGTCCAGACCGCGGCGAACGCGAAGCACCCCTCGATCCAGCACCGGCCCCGAGGCCATGACGGCAGCGGGGCTTTCGCTTGGGGCGTGCGCGCACGCCCGCGGCGTCCGCGCCGCGACCCGCCCGCGTGCTTGCCCGGAAGTCGCCGCCTCTGCATAGTGCCGCTCCCATGCGCGCACCCGGATTCGCCCTCGCGGCGCTGCTCGCCCTGACGCCGGTCGCCGGCTGCGCCCGCGGCGCGCCCCCGGCCGCGCGGCCCGACTCGTTCCAACGCTCGCAGGCGCTGATCGATTCGGGCAACGTCGCCTATCGCGCCGGCGAGTTCGCGACCGCCGCCCGCCGCTACGCGAGCGCCGCGGTCGCCGAACCCGACGATCCGGCCGCCTACTACGGCCTCGGCATGGCGCTGGCGAAGCTCGGGCGGGACGACGAGGCACGCCAGGCCTACGCGAAGGCGCGCGCGCTCGCGGGCGCCCAGCTCGAGGACAGCACCGCCCACCCCTGAGCGCACGGAGGAGTCGTGACCCGAGGGCGCCTGGAAGCCTTCAGCGACGGTGTCGTCGCCATCATCATCACCATCATGGTGCTGGAGCTGAAGGTTCCGCACGAGCCCAGCTTCAGGGCCCTGCTGCCGATGTGGCCGGTGTTCCTCAGCTACGTCCTGAGCTACGTGATGGTCGGGATCTACTGGAACAACCACCATCACCTGCTGCACGTGGTGCAGCACGTGAACGGCCGGGTGCTGTGGGCGAACCTCCACCTGCTGTTCTGGCTGTCGCTGCTGCCGTTCGTGACGGCGTGGATGGGCGAGACCGGTTTCGGCGCCGTGCCGGCGTTCGCCTACGGCGTCGTGCTGCTGATGGCGGCGATCGCCTACTACCTGCTGGTGCGCGCGCTGCTGGCGCTGCACGGCTCCGAGACGGCGCTGGCGCGCGCCATCGGCGGCGACTTCAAGGGCAGGATCTCGGTCGTGATGTACCTGACCGCCCTCGCGACCACGTTCTTCGTGCCCGGCCTGGCGCTCGCCCTGTACGCGGCGGTCGCGGTCGTCTGGCTGGTTCCCGATCGCCGCATCGAGGACACGCTGAAGCCCTGACGGATCCGCGCGGCCCGCGCCGGTCCGGGGCCGTGCCGGCCGCGCCGGCGCGCTTGCGCCGTGCTGTCGTTTCGGGTTTGCTCTGCGCGCCTGTTCGCGCCGCGCCGCTGCGGGCCGCGCGGCCTTCCTTCCGGGACGGGGACCCCATGCACGACTTGAAATTCCTGCGCGCCAACCGCGGCAAGGTCGAGGCCGGCATCGCCCTGAAGGGCATGACGGTGGACCTCGGCCGCTTCTATCAGCTCGAGGAACGGCGGCTCGCGCTGCTGCACGAGACCGAGCAGCTCAAGGCGAAGCGCAACGCCGCGAGCGAGGAGATCGCCGGGCTCAAGAAGTCCGGCGGGGACGCTTCGGCGCAGATCGCCGAGATGCGCGCGGTCGGCGAGCGCGTCAAGGAGCTCGACGCCGAGCTGCGCACGCTCGAGGAGGAAAGCACGACGCTCGCGGGCTGGATCCCGCAACTGCCGCACGCGAGCGTGCCGCCCGGCCGCGACGCGGCGCAGAACCAGCTCGTGCGCACCTGGGGCGAGGTGCCGAAGTTCGACTTCGAGCCGAAGCCCCACTGGGACCTGGCCACGAACCTCGGGCTCCTCGACTTCGACCGCGCGAGCAAGATCTCGGGCTCGGGATTCCTGCTCTTCACCGGCCTCGGCGCGCGCCTCGAGCGGGCGCTCATCGCCTTCATGCTCGACCTGCACACCACCCGGCACGGCTACCGCGAGTACTCGCCGCCGCACGTCGTGCGCCGCGCCGCGCTGTACGGCACCGGGCAGCTGCCCAAGCTGGAAGGCGACATGTATCACATCGGCGAGGACGACCTGTTCCTCAACCCGACGGCGGAAGTGCCGGTCACGAACATCTGGCGCGACGAAATCCTCGAGCCCGGCATGGTGCCCATGCGCGCGACCGCGTACTGCGCTTCGTACCGCCGCGAGGCGGGCGCCGCCGGCCGCGACACGCGCGGCATGGTGCGCGTGCACCAGTTCGACAAGGTCGAGCTGGTCCGGATCGTGCCGCCCGAGACGAGCTACGACGAGCACGAATCGCTGGCGCGCGACGTGGCCGACGTCTTCGAGGCGCTCGAGCTGCCCTACCGGGTCGTGCTGCTGTGCAGCGGCGACATGAGCTTCGCCGCCGCGAAGTGCTACGACTTCGAGGTCTGGTCGCCCGGCACCGGCGCCTGGCTGGAATGTTCCTCGTGCTCGAACTTCGAGGATTTCCAGTCGCGCCGCATGGGCATGCGCTTCCGCCGCGAGGCTGGGGCGAAGGTCGAGTACCCGCACACGCTCAACGCGTCGGGCGTCGCGCTGCCGCGCACGTTCGCGACGCTGCTCGAGAACCACCAGCGCGCCGACGGGTCGGTGGCGATCCCGAAGGCTCTGCGTCCGTACCTCGGCGGCCTCGAGGAACTGAGGCCGGCGAACGCCTGACCCCGCGGTGGAGCGGCGGCCCGAGGGCCGCCGCCCGGGAGGCACTCGCCCCATGGAACAGCCGGACGCACCCGGACCGCTGCGCGGCACGCTGCTGCTCAGGACCGGCCTGTTCGTCGGCGGCGGACTGCTCGTGGCGGCGGTCTTCCTGTTCACCAACCAGATGGTGGGGCGGCTGTCGGCGCAGGTTTCGACCACCTCCGGCGTGCTCGCGCGCCTGTGCGCGCAGGCCTCGTTCCCGGCGACCGACAACCCGCAGATCCGCGCGATCTTCACCGACGTCATCGCGAACATCGACTTCCCGATCGTGATCACCGACACGACCGGGCTGCCGCGCGCCTGGCGGGAAGTCGGGGTGGATCCGGCGCTGGTGCCGAGCGAGTCGCTCGACAGCCTGACGATCGGCCTGCCGATTTCGCCGCCCGTTTCGGAGCGCATTCGCAAGGTCAGCGCGCGCATCCCCGAGCTGGACCGGCGCCATGCCCCGATCCCGATGACGGAGCCGAACACCAGACGCGTGCTCGGCATGCTGCACTACGGCGAGCCGCCGGTGCTCGACCGGCTGCGCTGGATGCCGTATCTGGCCGTCGGCGGAACGGGACTGCTGCTGCTGCTCGGCATGTCGGGCCTCGCGGGCATCCGCGCGGCCGAGAAGCGCACGATCTGGGTGGGCATGGCGAAGGAGACGGCGCACCAGCTGGGCACGCCGCTGTCGAGCCTGCTCGGCTGGGTCGAGCTGCTGCGCGCGCACGTCGAGTCGGCGCCGGCGGGCGGACCGGCGACGATTCCCCGCCAGGAGCTGGGCGAGACGCTCGACGACATGGAGCGCGACATCGAGCGGCTCAGCCGCATCGCGCAGCGCTTCAGCCAGATCGGCTCCGCCCCGCAGCTGCAGCTGCAGGACGTGACGCCGGTCGTGCGCGAGGCGGCGGCCTACGTGCGCCGCCGGCTGCCGCAGCGGGCCGGCGGCCTCGAGCTGCGAGAGCGCTACGGCGAGGTTCCGCCCATCAACCTGAACCGCGAGCTCATCGAGTGGGCGGTCGAGAACCTGCTGATCAACGCGCTCGACGCCGTGGACAAGCGGCCGGCGGTGATCGAGGTCGCGGTCGAGCGCCGGGCCGAGACCGAGGAGGTCGAGATCACCGTCAGCGACAACGGCCGCGGCATGACGCGCGAGCAGCAGCGACGGGCGTTCGAGACCGGCTACTCGACGAAGCGCAGGGGCTGGGGGCTGGGACTGGCGCTGGCGCGGCGGGTCGTGCAGGAGTACCACGCGGGCCGCATCGAGATCCGCAGCAGCGCCCCGGGCCAGGGCACCGTGATGGTGATTCGCTTCCCGACCTGACGCCGGCCGGCGCTACGGCGCCAGCGCGAGCGTGATGTCGCCGTCGGCGCTGCGCACCCGCAGCGGAACGCTGCCGCCGTTGAGGGAGCCGGCGAGCGTGTCGTGGCGGATCGCGCCCCGGGTCGTGACGGGCAGGTCCACGCGCAACGCGCCATCCCGTGTGCCGGCGTCGAGCAGGACGCTCAGGTCACGCGGGATCCGCAGGGTGATCGAACCGTCGCCGCTCTCGACGTTCCAGGCTTCGGCCGCCTGCGAGCCGGCGCGAACGGTGGCCTCGAGGCGGCCGTCGCCGGTCCGCAGGTCGAGCCGGTCGAAGCGCCCCGCGACGCGCAGCCGGCCGTCGCCGGTGCGCGCGAGGAGCGAGCCGTCGAGGCTGTCGGCGTCAATGCCGCCGTCGCCGCTCATGAGCACGACGTCGCCGCGCAGGCCGGTCGCGCGGATGGCGCCGTCGCCGGACTCGAGCGCGATCCGGCCCCGGAGCGCTTCGCAGGTGATGCTGCCGTCGCCGCTGCGCGCCGACAGATCGCAGTCCTCGGGGACGGTCACGTCCACTTCGAACTTCGTTTCGATCGCGCCGAAGACGACCCAGTCGTGCTGCTCGCGCGCCACGATGCGCACGGTGTCCCCCGACTGTTCGAGTTCGACCTTCGGCTCGCGCGGGCCGCTCGTCAGGCCCCAGGAGCTGACCGAGTAGTGGACGCGCGCGACCACCCTGCCGCCTTCGCCGCGGTGGACGCGGACCCTGGCCTCGTCGGTCACAATGCGAATCACCGGCGTGCTGGACACGTTCCAGGACTTGTTCCAGTCGCGGACCTTCGCGGCGTGGGCCGGGGTGGCCAGCGTGAGGGCCGCGAGCGCGGCGGCGGTGAACACGATGGGGCGCATGAAAGAACCTCCCGAGGTCGGTGGCGGACGACGGGCTCTACGGCGAGTCGGTGGCGCGGGTTGCTCTCGGCGCAGGCCCGCCCCCGGCTGTTTCGCGCCGGGTGGGGCCGGGCAGCCGGGAGTCAGCGCCGCGCGCCGAAGCGGCGCCCGAAGAAGTCGCCCTCGATCCAGCGCGGGGCCTGCGGGGCGTCGGCCGCCAGCCAGGCGGCGAGGAAGGCCATGCGCGTGAATCGCGCGCCGCCCTCCCAGTCGAACGGCTGCGCCAGGTCGTCGCCCGGAGCGTGGTAGCGCTCCTCCCTCCACTTGCGCACGGCTTCGGCCGCTTCGGGGGTGCCGTCGTCGCCCGAGACGGGGAAGATCGCGGGCACGCCCTGCTTCACGAACGAGAACTGGTCGCTGCGCACGAACACGACCTCCTCGGGCGAGGGATCGGGCACGACCGCGAGGCCGGCCAGTCTGGCGGCCCGCTCGAGCACCGGCCCGAGGCTCGAGTGCTCGGCCCCGATGGCGACGACGCGCGTCAGCGGGTTCAGCATCAGGATCATGTCGAGGTTGATGTCGCCGACCAGGTCCAGGCCCGCGGGGGCGGACCTGCGGGCGAGGAAGTCGGAGCCCTGCAGTCCGTTCTCCTCGCCGGTCAGCGCCACGAACAGGATCGAGCGTCGCGGGCGGATGCGCAGGCGCGTGAACGCGCGCGCGACCTCGAGCATCATCGCCGTGCCCGAGGCGTTGTCGTAGGCGCCATTGTAGATCGAGTCCCCGTTCACCGGCTGGCCGATGCCGAGGTGGTCGAGGTGGGCGCTGACGACGATCGCCTCGTTCGCGAGGCGCGGGTCGGAGCCGCGCAGCAGGCCGAGCACGTTCGCGCTCGCCGCGGCCGACTGGCGGGTCACCACCCGGGCACGCACGCGCGGCTCGAGATCGAACCCGCCCGCCTGACCCGAATCGGCGGCGGTCGCCGCGTCGCCGAACGATTTCGGCGCGCCCGCGAAGACGGCCGCGACGCCGTCGGGTGAGAGGCGCGCGCTCAGCTCGAGCAGCGCCTGCACGTTCGCGGGTGCGCCGCCTTCGTCCACCCATCGGTACCTCGGCAGACGCGACTGCCGGCGCGTGCGGTCCCACGGCTGGCGGACCTGGTCGGCGGGCTTGAGCACCTGCAGGATTCCCACCGCGCCGCGCGAGACCGCGGCCTGCTCCTTGACGAGGCTGTGCGAGTAGTAGGCGCGCTCGTCGTGCGGAAAGCGGGGCGGCGCGCCGCGGAACTCGACCACGACCTTGCCGCGCACGTCGAGCTCGGCGAAGTCGTCGTGCCCCAGTTCGGGCGCCGAAACGCCGAATCCCGCGAACACGATCGGCGCGTCGGTGGACCAGACCTCGCGCAGGAAGTCGGGCTGGACCAGGGCGTCGCGCCCGAGCGCAAGCGGCTGCTCGGCCTCGCCGCGGACGAGCGACAGCGTCGTGCGCTCCTCGTCGAGCACCGCGCGGCGCAGCGGCACGCGCTGGTGGAACAACGAGTCGCCCGCGGGTTCGAGGCCGAGCGCGGCCATGCGCGCGGCGACGTAGGCCGCGGCGAGGTCGAAGCCGCGTGTCGCCGTGCCGCGGCCCTCGAGCATGTCGTCGGCGAGGAACGCCACGTCGGCGTGCAGGCGAGCGCCCGCGATCTCGCCGGCCGCCGCGGTGACGGCGGCGGGAATCGGCTGTGCCGGCGTCGCCGCCGGTGCGGTTCCCACCGCAAGCGCGGTGAACGCCGCGGCGAACAGGACGGCCACGGGGTGGGCACGGAAGTCTCGGCACGTGATCACGTCGGCCTCACGATGGGCGGGATAAGGAGCGGCGACCCGGCAGGCAATGTAGGACACCTGGTCGCGGACGGCACGGACCGGCGGGGGGTCCGGACGGCGTCGCGGGTGAACACCCGGCCTTGACCGGTTCCGCCGGGCCGCCGAACATGCCCGCGCCGCGACCCCCGACCCACCCCGCCGCACACACGGGACGCCATGCCGACCGAAACCCGCCGACACATCCTCTGGGCCGACGACGAAATCGACCTGCTCAAGCCGCACATCCGGTTCCTCGAGCAGAAGGGCTACGAAGTCACCGCCGTGCCCAGCGGCCACGACGCGCTCACCGCGCTCGCCCGGGAGCACTTCGACGTCCTGCTCATTGACGAAATGATGCCGGGCCTGGGCGGCCTCGAGACGCTGGCCGAACTCAAGTCCCGCGAGGCGGCGCTGCCGGTCATCCTCATCACCAAGAGCGAGGAGGAAACGCTCATGGAGGAGGCGATCGGCAGGCGCATCACCGACTACCTGATCAAGCCGGTCAATCCGTCGCAGGTGTTCCTCGCCTGCAAGCGGGTGTTCGACGCGCAGAAGCTGCAGGACTCGCAGCGCGCCCGCGAGTACGTGGGCGAGATGCAGCGCTGGCAGTCGCTCGACCTGCGCCGGCTCGACTGGGAGGGCTGGTCGAACCTCGCCGTCGAGGTCTCGAAATGGGACGTCTCGCTCGACGGGGCGCCCGAGGCCGGACTGCAGCAGGCGCACGGGGACTTCCGGCGCGGGCTCAACGCCGAGTTCTCGAAATTCATCGAGGAGCGCTACCCGGGCTGGGTCCAGGCGGCGTCGAAGGGCGGGACGGAGAACCGGCCGACGCTCTCGACCGACGTCGTGCGCCGCGCGGTGGTGCCGCACCTCAAGGCCGGGCGGCGGGTGATCTTCATCATCGTGGACTGCATGCGCCTGGACCAGTGGTTCACGCTCGAGCCGCTGCTCGAGGACTGGTTCGAGGTCCAGCGCGAGTACTACTGCTCGATCCTGCCGACCGCGACGCCCTACTCGCGCAACGCCATCTTCTCGGGCCTGCTGCCCGCCGACATGCAGCGCCGCCACCCGGACCTCTGGCAGGAGACGGCCGGCGACGAGCGCGCGCGGAACCGCTTCGAACGCCAGCTGCTCGACTTCCAGCTCGAGCGGCTCGGCGCGACGCCCGCGACGCCGCCCAAGTACCTCAAGATCTACGACGTGGACGAGGCGCACGCGACGCGGCGCCAGATCAACTCGTTCGGCGGCGTGCCGCTGGTCTCGATGGTGTTCAACTTCCTCGACATCCTCGCGCACGGCCGCAGCGAGAGCGACATCCTGCAGGAGCTGGCGCCCGACGAGGCGGCGTTCCGCGCGGTGATGAAGGCGTGGTTCACGCACTCGCCCCTGTACGAGATCTTCCAGGCGCTGGCGACGCAGGACTGCACCGTGGTCGTGACCACCGATCACGGCGCGGTGCTCGGGCGGCGGTCGGCGCTCGTGTACGGCAACCGCGAGGCCAGCACGAACCTGCGTTACAAGTTCGGGGTCAACCTCAACACGGACGCCAAGAACGCGATCATCGTGCGCAAGCCGGCCGAGTACCTGCTGCCCGACGACGCGGTGAGCAAGAACTACGTGCTCGCGCGCGAGGACTACTACTTCGTCTATCCGACGAAGTTCCACGAGTACGAGCGCCAGTACCACGGCTCGTTCCAGCACGGCGGCGTGTCCATCGAGGAGATGATCCTGCCGCTGGTGACGCTGCGGCCGAAGGCCCCGCGAACCGGAACGTGAGCGCGACAGGGGTGCGGCGGACCGCGTCGGTCGGGGAGACCGAACGCCTCGGCGCGGCGTTCGCTCCGGCGTTGCGCGCCGGCGACGTGCTCGCGCTGAACGGCGAGCTGGGCGCCGGCAAGACGCGGTTCGTGGCCGGTCTGGCGCGCGGCCTCGACCCGAAGGCGCGCGTGCGCAGCCCGTCGTTCACGCTCGTCAACGAGTACGCCGGCACGCCGCGCCTGTATCATCTCGACCTCTACCGGCTCGTCACCGGCGAGGTGGACGGGCTCGGACTCGACGAATACGCCGAGCAGGGCGCGCTGGTGGTCGAGTGGGGCGAGCGGCTGCCGGCCTACTGGCTGGCGGACGCGCTGGCGCTGCGCTTCACGCCGGGGGAGGGAGACCTGCGGGAGATCGAGGCCTCCCTGCCCGCGGCCGGTTCCGTGCGCGGCCGCGAACTGCTCGCCGCCTGGCGGGCGCTGCCGGAGCGCGCGTGACCGGGCTCGTGATCGAGGCCGCCACCGAGCACGTCGAGGTCGCGGTCGTCTCGCCCGACGGCGTGCTCGCGCACCTCGTCGAGAACGTCGGTCACGGCCACACGCGCCGCCTCACGCCGCTCGTCATGCAGGCGCTGGCCGAAGCGCGGACGGCGCCGGATTCGCTCGCCTGGGTCGGGGCCGACCTCGGGCCGGGCTCGTTCACCGGCGTGCGCGTCGGGCTGGCGACGGCCCGGGCCTTCGCGTTCGCCTCCGGCGCGCGGTTGTCCGGCGCCTCGAGCCTCGCAGCCCTCGCGCACGCTTCGCCGGCGCGCCGCGCACTCGTCGTGCCGCTCGTCAACGCCGGCCGGCGCGATGTCTACGCGGGCTTCTACCGCGTGGACGCGCGCGGCGCCACCTCGCAGCTCGCCGCGCCGCGCGTGCTGCCCGCCGAGGCCCTGCGCGAGGCGGTCGCCGAGGCGCTGGCGCTGCTTCCCGGGCACACGGTGCGCTTCATCGGACCCGGCGCGGGGCGCGAACGCGAGCGGCTCGAGCGGTGGCATCCGACCTCGACGGCGCTGGAGTTCCGTCACGACGGGCTCTCGGCCCTCGATCTCGCGGCCGCTGTTCGCCTCCCGGACGGCCCCGGCGGAGGCCTGCCCGCGGCCGGGCGCGAGGCGGAGCCGGTGTACGTGCGCTCGGCCCAGGCCGAAGAGCGGGTTCGCCGGGCGGTCTCGGGAGCGGTTCCGATCACGCTGCGGGACCTGCGGGAGGACGATCTGCCGGCGGTCGTCGCGATCGAGCAGCGCGTCTTCGGCGACCCGTGGCCGGAATCGCTGTTCCGCGAGCTGCTGACCACTCCCGAGCGGAGCAGTGCGGCGGGCCGCTACTTCTCGCGGGCGCGCGTCGCCGAGCGCGAGGGCGCCATCGCCGGCTACGCGGTCAGCACCGTCGGCGAGCCCGCCGCGAGTCTCGAGAACCTCGCGACCGCGCCGGGCCAGCGGCGCAACGGCGTCGCGCGCGCGCTGCTCGCCGACCTGTTCGAGCACGGCGCGACGCACGGCGTGCGCACGGTGACGCTCGAGGTGCGGGCGTCCAACGCCGCCGCCCAGGCCCTCTACCGCGCCTACGGCTTCCGGCTGGCCGGCCTGCGGCGCGGCTACTACACCCACCCGCTCGAGGACGCGCTGCTCATGACCGCTCCGCTCGACACGGCGCTGGCGATCGCGCGCCGCGACGGCTGACAGCCGTCCTCGCGGTCGGTCGCGATGCCCCGCGTCCGGCGCGCCGCGCGCGCCGCGGCCCGCTAGAGACCGTCGTACTTCGAGTAGCCGCGCTCGGCCCAGTAGTCGCGGGGCTCCGCGGTCGTGTACTCGAGCCCGGTGAGGGCCTTGATGTTCTTGAGGCCCAGCTTCATCGGGGCGACGAGCCGCAGCGGGGCGCCGTGCGCGACCGTGAGCGGCCGGCCATCCAGGTGGGTGGCGAGCAGCGTCTGCGTGTGGCGTGCGGTCTCGAGATCCAGTGAGACGTAGTAGGGATCGGGATTGCCGCGATAGTCGAGGTTCACGGCCGAGCGCATCGAAGCCCAGCGCGCGCCCGGTGCGGGCGGATAGGCGGCGAGCAGGTCGGCGAAGCGCACGCCACCCCACCAGGCGACGCAGCTCCAGCCCTCGACGCAGACAAGCCGCGTGCGCTGCTCGCGAAACGGGAGCCGCGCGAGGATCTCGCCGGCGGTGAGCTCGCGCGTCGTGCCGTCCGCGAGCCCCGAGAGGCGCAGCCGCCACGAGGCGAGGTACTCCGGCCCGGGTGTGCGGCCGTTGTAGTTGTTGCGCAGCGCTCCCGGCACCGAACGCTCGTACGTGCGGACGCGGCGGTCGCGCGAATAGAGCGCCTCGGCGACGTCGTCGTCGAAGGTGAGCGCGTGGTTCAGCGCCGCCTCGCGGCGCTCCCGGGTGAGTCCGACGCGCGCGGCGAACGTGTCGAGCACGTCGTGCCCGGCCTGCGGCAGCAGCCGCGAACGCGTCCGATCGGGCAGCAGCCACCAGGAGCCGAGACCGGCCGCGAGCGCGCCGAGCGCGAACAGCAGGAAGTCGCGCCGCGAGCGCGCGTCGAGTGCCCTGCGGGGGACGGACTCGACCGTCTCCGGCGGCTCGGCGAACGGCGAACGCCGCACGGGCGCAGGCGCGGCGGCGGCCGGTTTCGCCGCCGGCGCGGCGGGCTCGCGAGCCTCGTCCCCGGGCGGCGGCGTCGCGGCCGGCGCCGCGGGTTCGCGCGGTCCGGCCGCCGCGGGCGCCGCCTCGTCCTCGCGCGGGCGCTCAGGCGTGTCCATGACCGTCCTCCTTCAGGCGCTTCGTCCAGCCCGTGATCATCGAGCGGAACGTGTCGAAGCCGTCGGCCGCGACCAGGATCACGTGCGGCACGACGAAGACGGCGAGCACGCACATGGACACGAAGTGCACCACGCGGGCGCCGTCGTAGTTCACGAACATTCGCTCGAGCCAGCCGAGCTGCACGGGCTTGTGCATCGCCCAGCCCGAGGCAACGACCAGCACGCCGAAGACCGGCATGGACAGGTAGGCCGCGCGCTGCAGCGCGTTGTACTTGCCCGCCACCGGCGGGTGCGGCCACGGACGGCGGCGCAGCGCGGCCGGGAGCGCGCCGAGGTAGTAGCGCAGCATGGCGAGCGCCTCGGCGCCGTCGCCGCGGCGCGGCAGCAGCGCGCGCCAGCCGCCGCCGGCGGCGAGGCCGACCGCGTAGAGCAGCCCGTTCGCCATGAACAGGTAGGCGAGCGCCCAGTGGAGCCGCAGCGAGGTCGCGAGCATCCGGGTGCCGAGGCTCAGGTGGTCGTAGATCCAGTTGCGCGGGTCGCCGCCGGTGTCGTGGAGCAGCCGGGCGATCCGGACGCTGAGCGTGGCCAGACCGTCGCGGGTCCCGCTCGCCGGGTCGAACGCGTGCCGGAACACCGGCGCCGCCCAGTAGATCGCCAGCCCCGAAGCGACGAGCCCTGCGAGCAGCGGAACGTTGGCCCAGTGGGAAAGGCGGACGAGGGCGTGGTGCTTGCGGGCGATGCGCACGGACTCGGGCGGCGGTGTCCGTGCGGCCGGAGCCCGGGCCGAAATCTCGGACATGCGCGGCACTGTGAGGGGTACTCCGGGCTCGGCGCAAGGCCGCCACGGCGGGGGCGCCGTCGCGTCGGCGCGGGCCGGCCGGCCGGCCCGGCACCGCCGGGCGCGCGGGGCTGGCCCTGTCCCGTGCCGCCGTAATAAGGTGTCCCGGCCCGCGGCGGACGCGGGCCGGCGCCGACGGGCCGCCGCTCCCCGAAAGGGATTCCCGAATCGCATGTCGTGGCTCAAGCGCGAACGCACCGGCATCAAGAGCAGCCCCAGGCCCGAGCGCCCGGACCTTCCCGAGGGGCTGTGGACCAAGTGCGACAGCTGCGGGGAGGCCCTGTTCCAGACGGTTCTCGAGGAGAACCTCTGGACCTGTCCGAACTGCGACCACCACTTCCGGGTACCCGGCCGCCAGTACGCCGGCTACCTGCTGGACCCGGACAGCTTCGCCGAGCGGCACGCGGACCTCGAGGCGGCGGACCCGCTCGAGTTCCGTGACGCCCGGATGCGTTACCCCGACCGGCTCGCCGCCGCCCGCAAGGAGACCGGCGAGAAGGACGCGGCCATCGCCGGCGTCGCGACCCTCGGCGGTGTCCCGGTGAGCGTCGCGCTCATGAACTTCTTCTTCATGGGCGGCTCGATGGGCTCGGTGGTGGGCGAGAAGGTGGCGCGGGCGATCGAGGACGGCATGCGGGAACGCCGTGCCGTCGTCATCGTGTCGGCCACCGGTGGCGCGCGCATGCAGGAGGGCATCCTGTCGCTCATGCAGATGGCGAAGACGAGCGTGCTGCTCGCCCGCCTGCGCGAACAGCGGCTGCCGTTCGTCTCGGTGCTGACCGATCCGTCCACGGCCGGCGTGCTCGCCTCGTACGCCTCGCTCGGCGACGTCATCGTGGCCGAGCCGCGGGCGCTGGTCGGCTTCGCCGGCGCGCGGGTGATCCGCCAGACCATCGGCGAGGATCTGCCCAAGGGCTTCCAGCGCGCCGAGTTCGTGCTCGAGAAGGGCTTCGTGGACCGCATCATCCACCGCAAGCAGATGCGTGTTGAAGTGGGCGAACTGCTGCGCTACTTCTGGCATTCGACGCGCGGCTTCGCGCCCGAAGGCGGTTCCTCCCCGCACGCGTACGATCCCAACGCCCCCCGGTCGGACTCCTGAACTCCCGAACGGCAGCATCTCCGTGAGCTCGACGCTTCAGCGGCAGCTCGAAGCCCTCTACGGCCTCGAGCGCCGTCGCGACAAACTGGACCTCGAAGGCACCCGCAGCCTGCTCGGCGCGCTCGGCGACCCGCAGGACACCTTCCGCGCGGTGCACGTCGCCGGCACGAACGGCAAGGGCTCGGTGTGCGCGCTGGTCGAGGGCGCCCTGCGCGCCTGCGGGCTCGAGACGGGCCTGTTCACCTCGCCGCACCTGGTGGACTTCCGCGAGCGCATCCGGGTGAGCGGCCGCTGGCCGGACGAAGGTCCGCTGGCGGAGCGCCTGGCGGCGATCGAGGCGCTGCCCGTCGCGCGGGACCGGACGTTCTTCGAGGTGGCGACCGCGCTCGGGTTCGACTGGTTCGCCCGCCACGGCGTGCGCTGGGCGGTGGTCGAAGTGGGGCTGGGCGGCCGTCTCGACACCACCAACGTGCTGCGCCCGCAGGTCTGCGCGATCACCAGCATCGGCCTCGACCACGCGGAGGTCCTCGGCGACACGCACGAGCGCATCGCGATCGAGAAGGCGGGGATCCTCAAGCCCGGAGTGCCCGCGGTCTCGGGAGTCGAGCACGACGTCGCCGCGAGCGCCGTCGCGCGCGTCGCCCGCGAGGTCGGCGCGCCGCTGCACCAGGCGCGCGACCTGGTGGACGTGACGAACGCGCAGTACGGCGGCTGGGGCACGCGACTCACGGTCGAGTGCGAACCGTGGGGGACGTTCCGGCTGCAGACCACGCTGCGCGGCCGCCACCAGCGCGCCAACGCGCGCGTCGCGCTCGCGGTGCTCTCGCTGCTGGCCCGGGGCGGCGTTCCGATCTCGCTGAACGCGCTGCGCGAAGGCTTCGCCCGGACGCGCTGGCCGGGCCGGCTCGAGCCCTCGCCCGCGGTGCGACGGCTGTGGTGGGACGGCGCCCATAATCTCGACGGCGTTCGCGAGCTGGTGCACGCCTGGCGCGAGGACCTGGGTTTCGAGCCGCCGGTCGCGATCGTGTTCGCCTGCGGGCACGACAAGGACGCGCGCGCCATGCTCCAGCGCCTGCAGGCGTTCGCGCCACAGGCCCGCCTCGTGCTCGGCCGCACGCGCAGCGAGCGGGCGTTCGAGCCGGCGCGGCTGGCCGCGATCGCCCGCGGCCTCGGGATCGAGGCCGAAACGGCGCCGGGAGTGCGCGAGGCCCTCGCTCCGTGGCTGGACCACGGCCCCGACGGCCGCGGGACCGCGCCGGGCCGCGTGCTGCTGTGCGGTTCGCTGTTCGCGGTCGCCGAGGCGATGGAGGCGTTCGGCGGCGCGCCGGGCGAGCAGCAGTGAGCGCCCGGGCCCGCCGCCACCGGGCGGCGGCCGCGCTGGCGCTGGCGCTGGCGCTGACCGCGCCGGGCGCGGCCGCGGCGCCGGCCGAGCCGCCGTTTCACATCACCGCCGACAACATGACCGGCGGCCGCACCGAAGCGGGCGACGTCCTGTTCCTGAACGGCAACCTGCGGGTGACGCGCGGCAAGACCGTGCTGACCGCCGACAACGGCCGCTACGAGCGCAGCAACGGCCTGATCGACCTGACGGGGAACGTCCGCCTGGTGGACAGCACCACGACCGTGACCTGCCGGCACGCGACCTTCTCGGAGAACGACGACCGGCTCAACCTGGACGGCGACGTGGTGATCGTGGACCGCGAGGCGGTGTTGCGCGCGCCCTACGGCTGGTACGACCGCTCGACCGGGACGGCCCATCTCGGCGGCGGCGTGACCGGTCACGAGAAGAAGCAGCGGCTGAGCGCCGACGAAACCACCTACCTGCGCGACTCGATGCTCGTGAAGGCGCGCGGCAACGTGCATGGCTGGGACGACGAGAACGACGTCGAGCTGGCGTCGCAGCGCGTGGACTTCGACCGCCGCTCGCGCGTCGCGGTCGCGACTGGCGGGCCGGTCATGACCACGCGCGACAAGGACGGCGCCGTCACGACCATGACGGCGCTGCTGCTGCGCCTCGACTCGGCCCGCAAGATCGCCGAGGCGGTGGACTCGGTGCAGGTCACGCGCGACACCATGCGCGTGCGCGCCGATCGCGCGGTGTTCAACGACTCGACCGGGCACGGCTTCCTGTACGGCAGCCCGCGCGCCTGGGACAACGAGACGGTCGTGACGGGCGACACGCTCGAGACCGTCGCGGTGGACCGCCGCCTCGAGCGGGTCGTCGTGCACGGCGACGCGGTCATGGACTACGCGGGCGGGCGCGCCGACAACGCCGGCGAGACGAGCCGGCTGACCGGGCGGCGCGTGGACGTGTTCGTGACCCGCAACCGCATCGACAGCCTGCTCGCGGTCGGGGCGGCGCGGAACGAGTACACCGCCCCGGCCACGGCGGGAAGGACGCAGGAGCGGAACCTCGCCAACGGCGACTCGATCCTCGTGTGGTTCAAGGACCGCAAGGTGGATCGCGCGCGCGTCGTCGGTCACGCGCAGGGCGAATACCGCTCGCCGGTGGACCCGAAGGACTCGCTCGCGGTGGCGAACGAGGTCGTGAAGTACGACGGCCGGGTGATCGAGTTCGTGGTGCCGAAGAACCAGATCGTGCTCGAGGGGCAGGCGCACCTCACCTACCGCGAGCTCGAGCTGAGCTCCCGGCGCGTCGAGTTCGACAGCGAAAAGCAGACGCTCGTCGCCCAGGGCAGCCCGGTGCTGCTGGACAAGGGCGACCGCGTGGACGGTCACCTGATGACCTACGACCTGGAGTCGCGCACCGGCACCATCTACCAGGCCGAGACGAAGTACGAGCAGGGGCTCTACCGCGGAGACCGCATCCGCAAGGCGGGCGAGAACCAGCTCGACGTCCTGCACGGCTCCTACAGCACATGCGACCTCGATCATCCGCACTATCACTTCGCGGCGCGGCAGATGAAGATCTACCTCAAGGACAAGCTGGTCGCGAAGCCGGTGGTCTTCTACCTGCGCAACGTGCCGGTGCTGGCGCTGCCGTTCTACGTGTTCCCGATCAAGCCCGGGCGGCACTCGGGCTTCCTGTTCCCGACGTTCGAGTTCGGCTTCAGCAACCGCACCGGGCAGTTCCTGCGCAACGCCGGCTACTACTGGGCGATCAACGACTACATGGACCTGTCGCTGTCGGGCGACTACTACCAGGCGCAGCCGGCGTGGGCGATCCGCGGCGAGGGCAACTACAAGCTCCTGTACGCGTTCGACGGACGCTTCAACGGCCGCTTCGAGCACAACGACGCGACGCGGCGCGACGACTACGTGTTCGAGGCCGACCACCAGCAGGACCTGACGCCGCGCACCCGGCTCGTCGCCCGGGGCAACTTCACCTCGAGCCGCGACTACAGCGCCAGCCCGCTGTCGGGCGCGACGCTCGCGCAGCGGCTGAACCGCTTCCTCAACTCGAGCGTCTCCGTTTCGCACAACGCCGACTGGGCGGCGTTCAACGGCGCCCTGAGCCGCATCCAGGACCTCGACGCGGACGAGGCGATCAAGGATCCCGACGGAACCGGCCCGCTGCACGGCCCGGACCCGGGCACGTTCGCGTCGCTGCCGAACCTGACGACCTCCACCCCGAGCTTCGCGTTCGTGCTGCCGACCCGGACGCTCGGCAGCTGGGGGCTCTTCAAGGACACGAAGGCCGAGACCGCGCTCGCGACGACCTACTTCAGCCTGAGCGCGAACTTCCTCAGCTACGGCACCCGCCGGGCGTTCGTCGCCGGGCGCACGTACCTGTACGACTCGCTCGGCGCGATCCGCGACTCGACGACCACCCTCGGCCAGCAGCGGACGCTCCGGCGGGGCTTCCAGACCTCGCTGTCGTTGTCCGACTCGCGCCGGCTGTGGGGATGGCTCAACGCCTCGCCGACGCTGTCCAGCAACGCGGCGGTGTTTGATTTCGACGAGCTCGGACACCGCATCGTGCCGGCCGCGACGTGGTCGAGCCAGCTCGGGCTGAGCAGCACCTTCTACGGCACCTTCAAGCCGCCCGTGCCGAAGCTCGCCGGCCTGCGCCACATCGTCACGCCGAGCGCGGCGGTCGTGTACAGCCCCGAGTTCCGCTCGCTGCAGTACCGCGACTCGACCGGCGCGCTGCGGAACCGCTTCAACAGCTTCGGCGGCATCGGCGTCTCGGGCTTCGAGGCCGCCTACCTGCAGTTCGGCGTGGACCAGCGCTTCCAGCTCAAGTTCCGGGACGGCGAAAAGATCACCCGCCTCGACAACCTGCTGTCGTGGATGACGAGCGGCACGTACGACTTCCTGTGGAGCAAACGGCACGCGCCCGGCACCCACGCCTTCGGGCCGCTCAACTCCTCGCTCGTCCTTCAGCCGCCGGGCGTCGCCGCCGGCGCGCTGTCGAGCGTCGTGGACGTGTATTCGCCGCGGCCGCTGCGCACGCTGTCGTACAACATCGGCGTCAACCTCGCGAGCAGCGGCGTCCGGCGGCAGCCCGCCGCGCTGGCGGTGGACCAGACCCTGCGTTCCGATCAGCTGGTCTCCGACGACGACTTTCGCGAGTCGTGGCGGCTGTCGGTCGCGTATTCCTACAGCGGCGGCTACGCCGGCCCCTCGTGGAGCGCACAGAAGTCGGCGAACGCGGTGCTCGCCTACGAGCTCTCGCCCAACTGGAAGTTCGACTATTCGACCGCGCTCGACGTGACCCGCCGCCAGATCCTCTCGCAGCGCTTCAGCCTGACCCGCCGGCTGCACTGCTGGGACGCGGTCTTCACGCGCTCGTTCATCCCGGGTGGCGAGGCCGAGTACTACTTCCGGCTCGGGGTGCACGACCAGAAGGAGATCTACTTCGAACGCGGCACGCGCGTGCAGAGCTTTGGTGGCATCCAGTAGCCGGGGGCGCGCGCGGCTCGCGTGCGACGCCTGCGCGGTCGGGGCATGGATCGGCCCGCTCCCGGCCCCGCGGGGCGCGGCCGGAGAGGACGGCGGGCGCGAAAGCCGCGACGCCTGGTGCGAGGCCTGCCAGCGCCCGCAGCGTCTGGCCGCGGGAGCGGCGCCGACCTGCCCGGCGTGCGGCGGCGCGCTGACGACGGGCGAGCCGCGCTTCGCCGAGCTGTGGGGCCGGCTTCAGCACCTCGATGCCACGCTCGCCGCCTGGGAGGGCGACGCCGGAGCGCTGATGGCGCTGCTGCCCGCGCGGCCGCGCTACCTGACCGACCTGACGCCGCCGCCGGTGCGCGACGGCGACGCGCCGCCGCTGGCGGAGGCGCTGGCCGCCGCGGCGCGCGGCGCGTGGAGCGCGGTGCTCGCGGCCGGCGGGAGCGACGAGCCCCGATCGCACGCGGCGCGCGCGATCGCGCGCGAGCGGCTCGGCGACCCGGGCGGCGCGCTCGAGGAGTGGACGAGGGCGCTGGCGCTGGCCGAGGACCCGCGGGCCCGGCTCGCGCGCGGCGCGCTGCACGCGAAGGCCGGGGACTGGGAGTCGGCGGCCGCCGACCTGCGGCTGGCCGGTGACGGCCGCGAGGCCCGTTGGAACCGAGCCTCGCTCCGCGTGCACCGCGCGGTGCTCTCGACGCCCGGCCGGCCGGACGCGCAGGCCATCGCGGAGGCGCGTGTCGAGGCGGGCGCGGCGCCGGATTACTGGAGCGAAGCCACCGTGGGCCGGCTGGCGTTCGCGCTGCTGGCCGAACGCACGCTCGCCCGGCGCGACGGCGGCGAACTGGGCGATCCCGACCTGGTCTCGCTGCGCGAGGGCGAGGACCTGCTCGAGCACTCGACCTTCTGGGACCGCGCCCTGGTTCTGGCCGCCTGGGCGCGCCTCGGGCCGGAGGGCGCGGGCGACGCGGCGCGCGTCGCGCAGCCACTGGCTCGCGAGCTGGCCGCGGCGCTGCTCGCCGAGCCGCCGATGCGGGGGGCCGCGCTCGCGGACGCGAACGCGGCCGTGGCGGGCGCCTGGGACGCGATCGCCGCCTTCGAGCCGCGCGCGGCGCGTGCCGCCCTCGCGCCATGGCTCGCCCATCCCGCGCTGCGCCGCTACCGGCTGCCGTGCGCCGCCTGCGGGCGGGGCTCGATCGGGCTCGAAGCCTGGGACGACGCGGCCGGAGAGGCCGAAGAGGCCGCCGGCGCGGGCGCCGCGGTTCCGCCCGTGTAAGGTTCCGGCTCCGGAGGCGTCGGCCGTGGCGGGAGAGGAATCCCCGCCCGAAGCACGCGACTCCAACCGGTACGGAAAGGTCCGACCATGTCCTTCGTTCCCCTGCAGACCCTGCGCCGCGAAACCCAGACGCCGCCTCCGGTGGTGGACACCGTGCGCCTGCGCGTCTCCGGCATGCACTGCGCCTCGTGCGTCGCCCGCGTCGAATCGGCGCTCGCTTCGGTGCCGGGCGTCGCTTCCGCGGCGGTCAACCTCGCCACGCATCGCGCCGAAGTCGGGCTCGCGGGCGCGGTGGACGCCGGGGCGCTGACGGCCGCCGTCCGCGGCGCCGGCTACGACGCGCACGTCGTCAGCACCCCGGTCGCCGACGACGCCGAGCGGCGCGAGCGCGACCTCGAGGTGCGGGACGTGCGCCGTCGCTTCGTCGTGGGACTTGGCTTCGGCGCGGTCGTGTTCGTGCTCGCGCACGTGGACATGGTCCTGCCCGGGCTGCTGCGCCTGCGCGGCGACACGTCGAACCTGCTGCAGCTGCTGTTCACGATTCCGGTCCAGTTCGTCGCCGGCTGGGGATTCGTGCGCGGCATGGTGAAGGGTTTCGCCCGCCGCGCCCCGGACATGGACACGCTCGTCGGCCTCGGCACGCTGACGGCCTTCACCTACTCGGCGGTCGCCACGCTGTGGCCGGCCGCCGTCGGCGAGCATCACGGCGCGCACGTGTACTTCGACACGGCGGTCACCATCGTCGTGCTCATCCTGCTCGGGCGGCTGCTCGAAGCGCGCGCGAAGGCCCGCGCCTCGCGCGCCATGCGCGCGCTGCTCGACCTGCAGCCGCGGACCGCGCGGCGGTTGCGCGATGCCGCGGACACGGCGGGCGAGGACGTGCCGCTCGACGCGGTGCGCTCGGGCGACCTGCTGATGGTGCGGCCGGGCGAGCGCGTGCCGGTGGACGGCGTGCTCGAGGACGGCCGCTCGGCCGTGGACCAGAGCATGCTGACCGGCGAGAGCATCCCGGTCGAGGTCGGGCCCGGCTCGCGCGTGACCGGCGCGACGCTCAACGGCACCGGCGCGTTCCGCATGCGCGCCGATCGCGTCGGCGCGGATTCCATGCTCATGCAGATCGTGGCCATGGTGGACCGGGCCCAGTCGAGCAAGGCGGCCGTCCAGTCGCTGGCCGACCGGATCGCCGCCGTGTTCGTGCCCGCGGTGATCGCGATCGCGCTGCTCGCGTTCGTCGTCTGGCTCGCGACCGGCGCCGGGCTGACCACGGCGCTGCTGCGGCTGGTCGCGGTGCTGATCGTCGCCTGCCCGTGCGCGCTCGGCCTCGCGACCCCGACGGCGATCATCGTCGGCACGGGCAGGGGAGCGGAACTGGGCGTGCTGGTGCGCGACGCGCGCGCGCTCGAGGCGGCGGCAGGCGTCGGCGCGGTGGTGTTCGACAAGACCGGCACGCTGACGCGCGGTGCGCCGCAGCTCCACGACGTGGTGACGGCGCCGGGCGTGGACGAGGGACGGCTGCTGCGCGCCGCCGCGACCGCCGAGGCGCGCAGCGAGCACCCGCTGGCGACCTCGGTCGTGCGCGGTGCGCGCGAGCGCGGCGTCGAGCCGCTCGAGACGGAGGACTTCGGCGCCACGCCGGGACGCGGTGTGTGGGCGCTCGCGGGCGGGCGGGCGCTCGTCGCCGGGCGCGGAGCGATGCTCGCCGACTTCGGCGCCGACGACTCGCCACTGGCGCGCGAGCGCGAATCGCTCGAATCGCGCGGGCGCAGCGTCGTGGCGGTCGCCGAGAACGGCGAACTGCTCGGCCTGCTCGGGCTCGCGGACACGCCGCGCCCGGACGCCGCGGCGACGATCGCGGCGCTCGGCCGCGACGGGCTCGAGGTCTGGCTCGTCACCGGCGACCACGCGCGCACCGCGCAGGCGATCGCGGACGGCGCCGGCATCGCCCGCGAGCGCGTGCTGGCGGACGTCCTGCCGGCCGACAAGCGGGCGAAGGTTTCGTGGTTGCAGGCGCAGGGCCGCCGCGTGGCGATGGTCGGCGACGGACTCAACGACGCGCCGGCGCTCGCGCAGGCCGACGTCGGGCTGGCGATGGCGAGCGGCACGGACGTGGCGATGGAGGCGAGCGGCGTCACGCTGGTGCGCGGCGAGCTGATGGCCGTGCGCGACGCGCTCCGGCTCGCGCGCCGCACGATGCAGGTGATTCGCCAGAACCTGTTCTGGGCGTTCGCCTACAACGTCGTCCTGATCCCGGTCGCCGCCGGCGTGCTCGCGCCGCTGCTGGCGGGCAACGGCCCCGGCGGCCCGCTGTGGGGCTGGCGGGGCACGCTGCACCCGATGCTCGCCTCGCTGGCGATGGCCCTGTCCAGCGTCAGCGTCGTCACGTCGTCGCTGCGCCTGAGGCGATTCTCCTGAGGATCGTGCGCGGACGCCGGCGGGAATGCTATCGTCCGCGCCGGACGTCCGCCGCGCACCGCGCGGCGCTTCCGACCCACGCAAGGCCGCGCGCGGCGCGGCGGGAGGTGGTGGCATGAAGCGAACACTCGCCGGCATGGCGGCCCTCGCCGCGGCGCTCCTACTCGCCGGCTGTGCGGCCTCGAACGGTCCGAAGGAGATCCAGGTCAAGGCCAGCGCGGACGGGTTCGAACCCGCCCGGGTCTCGTTCAAGGCCGGGCAGCCCGCGGTGCTGATCATCACGCGCACCGACGACGCGACCTGCGCGACCGAGGCCATCTTCGTCGAGACCGGGCTCAAGTACGACCTGCCGCTCAACGAGGCGGTGCGGATCAGTATCCCGACCGACAAGCCCGCCACGTTCCACTACGCCTGCGGCATGAACATGTACAAGGGCGAGGTGGCGGTGAAGTAGGAGCGCGACAGCTCGAGGCGGACCGGCCGCGGACCGTGCGCGCTCAGGGCCGGCGTCGCTACGCCAGCCCCCAGTCGTCCAGCTCGTCCTCGTCGAGGCCCATCAGGTGGCCGACCTCGTGCCGGACGGTGATGCGGATCTCCTGCTCCAGCTCCTCGCGGTCGCTGCACGAGCGAAGCAGGTTGCGACGGAACAGGTAGATCGCGCCCGGCGCCTCGGGAGGCTCCGAGGTCGAGCGGGCGAAGATGTGCCGGCCCGCGAACAACCCCAGCAGGTCGGGAGTGAGCGGCGGCTCCTCTCCGGTGAGCATCGTGCGATCGGGTAGGTCCTGGACCAGGACCGGCAGTTCGTCGAGCTTCGCCCGGACCGGCTTCGGCAGCTCTGCGACGGCCTTCTCGACGAGCTCGTCGAACTCCCCGGCCGGCACCTCGAGCGCCGGCGGAAAGCCTTCCGGGTCGATCTCCTGCGCCTGCGTGGCGGCGGCCGCGGCGCCCTCGGGATCGCCGAGATGTTCCTTCACCCGCGACAGCAGATCCCAGGCGTGCGCGTAGTCGGGGTGGATCGCGAGCGAGCGTTCGGCGTCGGCGAGCGCCTCCTCGAAGCGGACGAGGTCGTAGTGCGCGGCGGCGCGCAGGTAGAAGTAATGGGCGGGGTCGGCCGAACGTTCCGCGCCGTTGAGCGAGGCGAGCGCTCGGGCCGCTTCGCCCTCCTCCAGGTGGAGCGTGGCGTCCACGATCCTCAGGTCGGGCTGGCGAGGGCGCTTGCGCAGCAAAGCGTCGAGCGCGACGCGGGCCTCGTCGAGTTCGCCCTCGTCCATGAGATCGTGGATGCGCTCGACCTGGACCCAGTCGAGTTCGCTGAGCGCGTCGTAGGAGGCCATGGGGCGGTGACACTAGCGCGGACGCTTCCCGAACCGCCAGCCGGGAGTGCCGCCTCGCGACGGCGCCGGTCGCGGGCGGCGTCGCGCGGAGGCTCTGCTACAGTGCCCGCCGGACCCCGGCGAAGTCCGCGAGGAGGAGGCTGCATGACCCAGACCCGCACGTTGAACCGCCTGCGCCGGCAGCACTGGCGCGCGCTCGAGAAGCTCTGCCGCGAGGCGTACCAGGACGGCATCGAAGCCGGGCTCGCCCGCGCCCACGGACAGCGCCGGCGCGGGCGGACGATCCGCGCCGACGCGACGGTCGAGGGCCTCGTCCGGCTCATCGAGCGCCACTTCGGGCTCGACCGCTACGGTTTCGAGGTTCGAATCGTGCACGCCGCCTCGGGCCGCCGGGTTCCCGGCGCGAGCCTCCTGCGGCCGTTCCGCATCGAGGACTGAACCGGTCGCTCCTGTGCCCACGAGGCAGGCGGGGCGAGGCGGCCCGGGGGAGGCGGTGAACCCCGGCGCGATGGACGGGCCCTGTCCAGACCCGGCCAAGTCACCTTCCCATCGGGCTCGTCTCTTGACCAGGGCGGGGCCGTCTCCCTAGACTTCCCCGCAACTTCCGTTCGCGCGGCGTGACCGCCCCCCTTCCTCCTTCGGAGAACACCCCGCTCATGAAGTCGCTCGCTGTTCGCCTGACCGCGCTGCTCGTCGCCCTCGTCACGATGGCGATGCTGGCCGGTGCGGCCTCCAGGTCCGCGAAGATCCTCGAGCCCGACAAGCTGGTCATCCTGTCCACGACCGACGTCAAGGGCAAGACCAGTCCCTGCGGCTGACACACGCCCAAAGGGGGCCTCGCCCGGCGGGCGAGTTTCGTTGACAGCATCGCGGTCCAGTACGGCCAGTATCTGCTCGTGGACAACGGCTTCTTCTTCCCCGAGGCCGAGGACTGGGAGCAGGACGCCTGGTTCCTCATGGACGCCATGAAGCTCCTGCACACCGACGCCGTGAACGTGAGCGAGAAGGAGCTTCGCTACGGCCGCAGCTTCCTGCTCGCGAATTGGAAGCGGTCGAAGCTGCCGCTGGTGTCCGCGAACCTGTGGGACAAGACCACCGGCAGGACGCTGGTGGACCCGTACGTGATCGTGAAGAAGGGCACGGTGACGGTCGGCATCTTCGGCGTGACCAGCGACAAGGTGGACCTCGGCATGTCGCGCGATTCGCTGAAGGTTTCCGACCCGACCGAGGCCGCGAAGCGCACCGTGGCGGAGCTGCGCAAGAAGGGCGCGACGGTCGTGGTGCTGCTCTCGCAGCTGGGCAAGGTCGAGAGCGAGGACCTCGTCGCCACCGTGGACGGCATTGACGCGGTCATCGTCGGCCGCAACATCGCCGTGATGCCCAAGGGCCGGCTCATCAAGAACACCATCGCCTGCTACGGCGGCGAGCAGGGCCAGTACATCGGCCGGACGATCCTCACGCTCAACGCGCAGAAGAAGATGGTCAATGGCGACTGCGAGACCTTCCTGCTCGGTCCCGAAGTGGGCGAGAAGCCCGAGATCCTCGCGCTCGTCAAGAGCTTCGAGGACGCGTTCAACGACTTCCTGCGCAAGAAGGAGAAGGAAAAGCAGGTGGCGACCGACGCGGCCCGGCTCGAGGGCGGCGCGGAGACGGCGGTGGACCACTACGTCGGCGACCAGGTCTGCCAGCGCTGCCACCAGGCCGAGTACGACCAGTGGAAGACGACGCTGCACGCGAAGGCCTGGCAGACGCTCGTGGACGTGAAGAAGGACGCGGACACCGAATGCATCAAGTGCCACGTCGTCGGCTACCAGCAACCCGGCGGCTTCCGGACCGGCGACGACGCGGCGAAGCTCGGCAACGTCCAGTGCGAGGTCTGCCACGGCATGGGCACGCAGCACGAGGCCTATCCCGCGCAGGCGCGAAAGATCACCGAGGCGACGTGCAAGCAGTGCCACACCACGGACAACAGCCCGACGTTCGACTTCGCGACCTACGAGCCGCACATCCTGCACCGCGTGCCGGCGAACCTGCCCAAGCTGCCGGACAATCCGAACAAGGCGAAGATGATGCAGGGCCACTGAGCCCGCGACGGGACGACGGCCCCCGGACCTGCGTCCGGGGGCCGTCGCGCTTTGGTTCGCCCGCGCCGGCCTTGACGCGCCCGAGCGCGGCCACCTAGTTTGTCGCCCGGCCCAGAGCACGCGGCCCCGCCTCCTTCCTCGCGGGGTGCGCCGGCCGATTCCGACGCCTCATCCCACCCGCGCAAACCTCAGCGAGGCTCCCGTGAGCAAGGTCCTCGACGGCGTCCAGTACTTCGAGTCCATCCTCGACACGGTCGGTGGCACGCCGCTCGTGCGGATCCGCGAAGTCGCGAAGGGCCTGCCCTGTCCGGTGCTCGGCAAGATCGAGTTCTTCAACCCGGGCGGGAGCGTCAAGGATCGCATCGGCCTCGCCATGGTCGAGGACATGGAACGCCGCGGGCAGCTGAAGGCCGGCGGCACGATCGTCGAGTGCACTTCGGGCAACACCGGGCTGGGGCTCGCGATGGTCGCGGCCGTGAAGGGCTACCGGGCCGCGTTCTGCATGCCCGACAAGGTCTCCAGCGAGAAGGTGAACCTGCTCAAGGCCTTCGGCGCCGAGGTCTTCCTGAGCCCGACGGCGGTCGAGCCGTCGCACCCGGATTCGTACTACTCGGTCGCGCGGCGCATCGCCACCGAACGCCCGGGCGCGGTGCTGATGGACCAGTACAACAACCCCGCCAACCCGGCCGCGCACTACGCCACGACCGGCCCCGAGTTGTGGAAGCAGACGGCCGGCCGGATCACCCATTTCGTCGCGGGCATGGGAACGGGCGGGACCATCAGCGGCACCGGCCGCTACCTCAAGGACCAGAACCCGAAGGTTCAGGTGATCGGCGCCGACCCGGTCGGCTCGATCCTCAAGCACTACAAGGACACGGGCCAGATGAGCGAGGCCCGCACCTACAAGATCGAAGGCGTCGGCGAGGACTTCATTCCGGGGGCCCTCGATTTCTCGGTCGTGGACCGCGCCGTGCAGTGCGACGACTGGAACGGGCTCAACACCGCGCGCCGCCTGGCCCGGGAGGACGCCATCTTCGTCGGCGGCTCCGCGGGCATGGCGACCTGGGTCGCGCTCGAGGTCGCGAAGGCGTGCGGGCCGAACGACCTGGTGGTCGTGCTCCTGCCGGACACGGGCGAGCGCTACCTGACGAAGGTGCACAACGACGAGTGGATGCGCGACAACCACCTGCTCGACCTGTCGGCGACGCGCGTGGCCGGGCTGGTCTCGGGCAAGGCCTCGCGGGTGCGCCAGCTGATCTCGGTGGAATCGGGCGAGCCGCTGCGCCGGGCGCTGACGCTGATCGAGCAGCACGACGTGTCCCAGCTGCCGGTGATGCGTGGCGACGAGGTGGTCGGAACGCTGGAGGAGGGCGAAGTGCTGCGCACCGCGCTCGCCAATCCCGGCCGGCTCGAGAAGCAGGTGGACGAGTTCATGGCCCCGCCGCTGCCGATCGTCGGCGGGGACGAGCCGGCCGAGGCGGTGACGAAGCTGCTCGCCTCGCGCAACGCCGCGGTGCTCGTGCGCCACGGCGGGACCGTGTCGGGCATCCTGACGCGCTTCGACATGCTGCAGTTCATCGCGGGAGGCGAGTGATGGCGGGCGAGACGCTCGGTCCGGACGCGGGATTCGCGACCCGTGCGGTTCACGCGGGGCAGGAGCCGGACCTGGCGACGGGCGCGGTGATGACGCCGATCTACCAGACCTCCACGTACGCGCAGGAGTCGCTCGGTCACCACAAGGGCTTCGAGTACGCGCGCACGCACAACCTGACCCGCTCGGCGCTGGAGAAGAACCTCGCGGCGCTCGAAGGCGGGCGGCACGGCTTGAGCTTCGCCTCCGGCCTCGCGGCGACGAACGTCGTCATGCAGACGCTCTCCGCCGGCGACCACGTCGTCTGCGGAAACAACACCTACGGCGGAACCTTCCGGCTTTTCGACAAGGTCTGGAAGCGGCACGGACTCGAGTTCTCGTTCGTGGACTGCACCGATCCGGAGCGGGTGGAAGCCGCGTTCACCCCGCGCACGAAGCTCGTCTGGACCGAGACGCCGACGAACCCGCTGATGCAACTCGCGGACATCCGCGAGATCTCGGCGCGGGCGAAGCGCCGCGGCATCCGCACGCTCGTGGACAACACCTTCATGACGCCGTACTTCCAGCGGCCGCTCGAGCTGGGGGCGGACGTCGTCCTGCACTCGGTGACCAAGTATCTGAACGGCCACAGCGACATGGTCGGTGGGGCGCTGATCACCTCCGACGACGATCTGGCCGCGAGCCTGCGCTTCCTGCAAAACGCCGCCGGGGCGGTGCCGGGGCCGATGGACTGCTTCCTGTGCCTGCGCGGAACCAAGACGCTGGCGGTCCGCATGCGGCAGCACCAGGCCAACGCGCTCGAACTCGCGACCCTGCTCGAGCAGCACCCGAAGGTCTCGCGCGTGTACTACCCGGGGCTCGCCTCGCATCCCCAGCACGCGCTGGCCCGCTCGCAGGCGTCCGGATTCGGCGGCATGATCTCGATCGTTCCCGGCGACGGCTCGCACGCGGCGGGCGAGGCGGTCTTCAACCGCTTCCGGCTCTTCACGCGCGCCGAGAGCCTGGGCGGCGTCGAGAGCCTGGTTTGCCACCCGGCCTCGATGACTCATGCCTCGGTGCCGCGGGAAACGCGCCTTGCGCTGGGCCTGGTGGACGGCCTGCTCAGGCTTTCGGTCGGCATCGAGGACGTCGCCGATCTGAAGGCCGATCTGGTGCATGCGCTGCAAATATTGTGATGGCAGCCACTTACCGGCAGTCTTCCGGGTGAAAAGTGCGAGATTCCAGTTGACAAGTGGGGAAGCCATCCCTAGCCTGCGCTCGCTTCACGTCGCGCGATGTTCTCGCCAGGTCCGCGCGCGCGCGGTGCATTCGGCTACGAATAGGACGAGCACAGGGAAGCTGCTTGCCACGCACCGCTCTCCGACCCCGGGCTGTTGAGATCACCAATTAACCTGACGAATCCCATGAAGATGCACGGCCGTCGCCGGAACTGCCGGCGCGGTGGACGTGAGAGGAGGTGACGAAGAACACGATGCGTAAGCTTTTCGCTCTCTCGATGGTCGCCCTGCTGGCGCTGACCCTCGCGATCGCCGCGCTCGGCTGTGGCCAGAAGGCGGAGGAAACTCCGGCTGCCACGGAAACCCCGGCTGCTGGGACGATGACAGACAGCTCGGCTGCCATGACGGATTCCGGCGCTGTGATGCAGGCGGATTCGACCGCGGCTCACTAACGCGGCGGATTCCCGACTCCGAAGGGGGAGACGCGATAGCGGCTCCCCCTTTTGCTTGCCTGCCGCAAGCCTCTACGGTGGCGCAACCTGCACGAGGGACCGGCCGTAGGCACGGCATCCGCCGCTCGGACGTTGAGGAGGTTCCGCCGTGAGACTCTGGACAGTCGGCCTCGTGACCTGCGCCGCGCTCCTCGCGGCGGCATCGCCCGCGCCCGCGTCGGTCCGCTACTCGGAGCGCAGCGATCAGACGCTCGAGGCGCGGGGCGTCCGGGCCCTCGACGTGGACAATGCCCGGGGGGACGTCGAAGTCACGCCCAGCACCGACGGGCGAATCCACGTCACGGCGCTCAAGACCTGCCGGGGCCGCGACCGGGCCGAGGCGCGGCGTTTCGCGGCCGATCTCAGCGTCACCAGCCAGGCCGAGGGTGCGCGCCGGGTTCTCAGGGTGAACTATCCGCGGCGGGTGGACGTTCGCGTCAACCTCTGGGACCTCCTGTCGGGCCGCGACGACGCCGGGGACTTCGGGCCGTCACACGAGGTGCGCCTGCGCATCGAAGCCCCTGCGGACCTCGAGCTGAACCTGCACGCCGTCAGCGGCGATCTCGCGACGGACGGCATGGCCGGCGTCCAGCGGCTGCGGACGACGAGCGGCGACTGCACGGTCGGGTCCGCCGGCGGCCGGGTGGACGCCGGCACCGTCAGCGGTGACATCCGCCTGCGGGGCACGGGGCGCGCCCTCGCCCGCACCACCAGCGGCGAGCTGTCGGCGACGTTCGCGGGCCCGCTCGATGCCAGGTCCGTGAGCGGCGACCTGACGGTCGAATCCGCCGTGGACACGTTGACGCTCGCGTCCACCAGCGGCGATATCTCGGCGCGCCTTGCCGCCCGACTCGCGGCCGCGGACCTTACGAGCCTCAGCGGCGACATCGTCCTGGCTCTCGATTCGGGCTCCGGCGCCTCACTGGATCTGTCCACCGCGAGCGGCGACATTGATTGCGACGTGCCCGTGACCCTGACGGGCCACGGCAGGCGGTTCATGAACGCGAAGTACGGTCGGGGAGGCGCGGCCGTGAAGGCGCGCACGGTCTCGGGCGACCTGCACGTGACGAGCGGAGGGCAGTGAGATGAAGAACATCCGGGTGCTGTGGCTGTTGGCCGCGGTCGCGCCTGTCGCCCTGCTGGCGGGAATCCGGGTCGCGTCCGCGCAGGAATCCATGACCTTCCGGCCCGTGCCGCCCGAAAGCGTCGCGATCCTCGAGCGCTCGGCGACCCGGCCGGTCACGCCCGCGAAGGACGTCGCCTCCGGCTTGAAGGTGAAGGTGAAAGGGCCCGGGGGTGTTTCGGTCACGGTGCCTGACGCACCCGCGGCGCCGGCGGCACCGGCGGTTCCGCGCGCCGAACCGCTCGAGCGCACGGCCGAGATCGTCCGCTTCGGCGGCGACATCGAGGTGCCGCGCGAGCAGGCCGTGGACGGCGACGTGGTCAGCTTCGGCGGCGACATCCGCGTCGAGGGCGTGGTGCACGGCAGCGTGACGGCGATGGGCGGCGACGTGACGCTCGCCTCGAGCGCGGTCGTGGACGAGGACGTCGTGTGCCTGGGCGGCACGCTGCGCGAGGAACCCGGCTCGATCGTGCGCGGTCAGCGAGTCACCGGTCCGAGCGCGGGGTCGAAGCGGCTGTGGTTCCCGATGTTCAACCTGCTCGGGACGGGCTTCCAGATCGCCGCGCACCTGGTCTGGCTGCTCATCACGCTCGGGCTGGCGTTCCTGATCGTGAAGCTGGCGCCGGGCCGCACGGCCGCGGCGCTCGAGTCGCTGCGCCGGGAGGCGGGCACGAGCTTCCTGATCGGCCTGCTGATCCTCGGCCTCATCATCCCGTCGGTGATCGTGCTGGCGATCGTGATCGCGATCCTGTGCATCACCATCATCGGCATTCCGCTGGCGGCGGCGGTCGCGATCGGCTACGTCGCGTTCTTCATCATCGCCGGCATCTGGGGTGCCGTGATCGGCTACGCGCTGCTCGGCTCGCAGCTCTTCGCGCGCCTCAAGGGTCGGACCGTGACGCTGGTGCAGGCCACGCTCTGGGGAGTGTGCGCGGTGCACGGCATGCGGATCGTCGGCGACCTGTTCTCGGTGATGCCGGTGTTCGGCTTTCTCGGCGGGCTGCTGAAGTTCGTGTACATCACCGCCCTCATGCTGCTCGGGGTGTTCGGCGCCGGAGCGCTGGTGCGTTCGGAATACCGGCGCCGGACGGTGCAGGACTGGTGGAGCCGGATCCGCGGCGGCCGGCCGCTGACCCGCGACGACGATCTGCCCCCGCCGCCCGCTCCTCCGGCGGACGAGATGCCCGCGTCGCCGCCGATCGCCTGAAACACCCGCTCCGTTCCGGCGGCCCGATCCTCCGCGCGAGGACCGGGCCGCGCGCGTTTGCGGGCCGCCGCGGCATGCGGCAGGGTGGCGCGCCATGACGGTGGACTCGCTGTGGATGCTGTGCCTGCTGCTGTTCCTCGACGGCGCGACAACGGCCGCGTTCACCACGCCGCTGCTGCTGGCGTACGCGAAGGCCTTCGAACCCTGGCAGGTGGCGCTCGCCGGCGGAGCCGCGAGCGCGGCCGGCAGCGTCGTCCAGCTCGCGATCTTCCGCTGGATGCTGGGGCACGAGCGGCCGTGGATGGGACGCTTCCTGCCGTCGAAGCAGAAGCTGGAGGAGACGCTGAAGCGCTACCCGTCGGCGTCGTTCCTCGCCATCGCGGTCGCGCGCGCGACGCCGCTGCCGGACGCGCCGCTCAAGCTGGTCGCGGCCGCGATCGGGTATCCGCTCGAACGCTACTTCGTCGCGGTGCTGACCGGGGCGCTGCCCTACTACGCGCTGCTGGCCTGGGCGGGACACGAGCTGCCGATTCCGCCCTGGCTGATCGCCGCGCTGTTCGGCGTGGTGGCGATCGCCTTCGTCGTGGACCTGATCCGGAAGAGCCGTGCCGCGCCGCGCTGAACCGTCCGTGCCCGGCGCGCCGCGCATCGGCCCGCGGGCCCGCCCGGTCCGCGCCGCGGTCGCGATCGGCATCGACACCGGCGGTACGTTCACCGACGTGGTCGTGTGGGACGGCCGGCGCCGCACGGCGTTCAAGCTGCCGTCCACGCCGCGGGAGCCGGCGCGTGCCGTGCTCGCCGGCCTGGCGCGCGCCGGCGCGGGGCCGCGTACACGCGTGCGTCACGGCTCGACCGTCGCGACCAACGCGCTGCTCGAACGCAAGGGCGCGCGCGTCGTCTTCCTGACCACCGCGGGCTTCGAGGACGTGCTCGAGATCGCGCGGCAGGACCGCCCCGATCTTTACGCGCTGGCGCCGCGCCGGCCCGCGCCGCTGGTCCCGCGCGCGCGGCGGCTGGGCGTGCGCGAGCGCCTGGCCGCGGGCGGCGCGACGCTCGTCGCCCTCGGCGACGCCGAGGCGCGCCGGGCGGCCGGGCGGGCGAAGGCGGCGCGGCCCGAGGCGGTGGCGATCGGACTGCTGCACGGCTACTCCAATCCCGCGCACGAGCGGCGGCTGGCCCGCGCGCTGCGCGGCCTCGGCGTTCCGGTCAGCGTGGCGAGCGAACTGGCCCCCGAGATCCGCGAGTACGAGCGTTTCGCGACCGTGTGCGCGAACGCCTTCCTCGCGCCGCGGATCGCCGGGTACCTGGGGGCGCTCGCCGCCGCGCGCCGCGGCCGTATCGAGGTGGTGCTCTCGCACGGCGGCACGGCGCCGCTCGCGCGCGCGGCGCGCGAGCCGGTGCGCCAGCTTCTCTCGGGTCCCGCCGCGGGACTGCGCGCGGCGCTCGCGGCAGCGCGCGCGTGCGGCTTCGGCACGGCGCTGACGCTGGATGTCGGCGGCACCTCGACCGATTGCGCGCTGCTCGGCGCGCGCGAGGCGGGCGGCGACGGCCTGCCACGCCGCCGGGCCCGCGAGGTCGGAGGGATCCCGGTGCTGCTGCCGGCGCTCGACGTCCACACGGTGGGCGCCGGCGGTGGTTCGATCGCCCGCGTGGACGCGGGCGGCCTGCTGCACGTCGGGCCCGGGAGCGCGGGCGCCGACCCGGGGCCCGCCTGCTACGGGCGGGGTGGACCCGCCACCGTCACCGACGCGCTGGCCGTTCTCGGGCTCCTGCCGGGCGAAACGCTCGGCGGAGGCGCCCTGGCCCTCGATCGCGGGGCCGCGCACGCCGCGATGTCGAGGCTCGCCGAAGCGCTCGGGCGGCGCGACGCGCAGGCGGCCGCCGAAGGCGTGCTGGCGGTCGCGAACGCGCGCATGGAGGCGGCGCTGCGCGCCGTCTCGGTCGAGCGCGGCGAGGACCCGCGCGAAGCGGCCCTGGTCGCCTTCGGCGGCGCGGGCGGCCTGCATGCCTGCGCGCTCGCCGAGGCGCTGGGAGTCCGCGCGATCGTGTGGCCGCGGCACGCCGGCGTGCTGTGCGCGCTCGGCGCGCTGGAAGGGGGCTCGCGCCGCGAAGCCAGCCGCAGCGTGTTGCGTGCGGCGGACGACGCGGCCGCGCTGGGGCGCGCGTACCGCGCGCTCGAGCGCCGGGTCCTCGCGGGCTTCGGCGCCGCCGAGCGGCGGGGCGTCCGGATCGATCGCCGCGCCGAGGCGCGTTACCGCGGCCAGGCGCACGAGCTGAGCGTGCCCGGCGAGCCGCTCGAGACGCTGGCCGAACGCTTTCACCGCGCTCACGAGCGTCGTTACGGATTCTGCGACCGCTCGCGCGAAGTCGAGGTCGTGACGCTCGACGTGCGCGGCGAGCTGGCCGCGCCGCTGCCCGCCGAGCGGCCGGCGCGCGGGCGCGCCGGCCGCGCGCGGACCGTGCCGGTCCATGATCGCGGGCGCACGCGCGCCGCGGCGCTGTGGTCGCGCGCCTCCCTGCCGGCCGGCGCCCGCATCGCGGGGCCGGCCGTGATCGCCGACGAGGGCGCGACGCTGTGGCTGGCGCCGGCCTGGCGCGCCCGCGTGCACGAAGGCGGCGCGCTGGTGCTCGAGCGCCGGGGCCGGCGATGAGCCCGCGACGCGGGAGCGCGCTCCGCGCGCGCGGCTCGGGCGCCGGCCGGCGTGCGCCCGAGCCCCTGGACGGCGTCGCGCTGTCGCTTTACCAGGGACTGTTCGCGGCCTGCGCCGAGGAGATGGGCGCGACGCTCATGCGCGCGGCGCAGTCCCCCAACATCACCGAGCGGCTCGATCACTCGTGCGCGCTGTTCGATGCTCGCGCGCGGTTGATCGCCCAGGCGGCGCACATTCCCGTCCACCTCGGCAGCATGCCGCGCGCCGTCGAGGCGGCGCTCGCGCTCGCGCCGTTCACGCGCGGCGACGTCGTGCTGCTCAACGACCCGTTCGCGGGCGGAACGCACCTGCCGGACCTGACGCTGGTCTCGCCGGTCTTCCTGGCCGGGGACCGTCGGCCGTCGTTCTTCGTCGCCAGCCGCGCGCACCATGCCGACGTCGGCGGCTCGGCGCCCGGCTCGTTGCCGCTCGCTCGAGAAGTGTTCGAGGAGGGGCTGCGCATTCCGCCGGTCTTCCTGCGCCGTGCCGGGCGGCCCGTGCGGGATGTCGAGGCGCTGGTGCTCGCGAACGTGCGCACCGCCGCCGAGCGTCGCGCCGACCTCGCCGCGCAACTCGGCGCGCAGGCGACGGGCGAAGCCCGGCTGGTCGGGCTCTCGCGGCGCGCGGGCGCGGAGGCGCTGCGCGCGGCGGCGGCCGCCCTGCTGGCGTCCACCGGCCGGCGCACCCGCGCGGCGCTCTCGCGCCTGCCGCGCGGGCGCTGGCGCTTCGCCGACGTCCTCGACGGCGACGGGCTCGGCTCGGGACCACTGCGCATCGCGGTCGCGCTGTCGCTCGACGGCCGCGCGGCCCGGCTCGACTTCACGGGCACGGCGCCGCAGGCGCGCGGACCGGTCAACGCCGTGCTCGCGGTGACCAGGGCGGCGGCGCTCTACGCGATCCGCTGCGCGCTGGGCGAGGATCTTCCGGTCAACGACGGGCTGCTGCGCTGCGTCGAGGTGCGCGCGAAGGAAGGCTCGCTCGTCCACGCCCGGCTGCCGGCGGCGGTCGGCGCCGGCAACGTCGAGACGAGCCAGCGCATCGTGGACGTGGTGCTGGGCGCGCTCGCGAAGGCCCTGCCGGGCCGCATTCCCGCGGCGAGCAGCGGGACGATGAACAACCTGCTGATCGGCGGAACGGACCCGCGCACCGGCGGGCCCTTCGCGTACTACGAGACGCTCGCCGGCGGGCACGGCGCGGGCCCGACGTGGGACGGCGCGAGCGCGCTGCAGGCGCACATGACGAACACGCGCAACACGCCGATCGAGTCGCTCGAGCACGCCTATCCGCTGCGCGTCGCCTCGCTGCGCGTGCGCGCGGGCAGCGGCGGCGGGGGGCGACGGCGCGGCGGGGACGGGATCGAGCGCGCGATCGAATTGCTCGCGGACGCGCGCGTCACGGTGATCGCCGAACGCCGCGACCGCGGACCGTGGGGACTCGCCGGCGGAACGGCCGGCCGGCCGGGCCGGGCGACCCTGAAACGGCCCGGCCGCTCGGCCGAGCCGCTGCCGGCTAAGTTCACGATTGACGCCCCGAAACACGCGGTGATAACCGTCACGAGCCCCGGTGGTGGTGGCTGGGGCCGGATCGCCGCGGACCGGCGTTCGCGGCGCCGCGGCGTGACGCGAAGCGAACGGAAGCGTGCCCGACCCAAGGAACGCCCGACACGGAGGTAGCCATGCTGCGCCTGCCGCGACTCGCACCGCTGCTCATCCTCGCCGCCGCGCTGTCCGGGCTGGCCTTCCTTCCGCGCACCGGCAAGTCCGTGCCGCTCTACGCGGCGCGCACCGGCCTGATGTGCCAGTCGTGCCACTTCGATCCCAACGGCGGCGGGCCGCGGAACGAGTTCGGCTTCGCCTACGCGAAGAACCGCCATTCGCTCGAGCCCGACACCACCGGCGAGTGGAAGGACCTCGCGCTGCGCAACCGGGTCGGCGACGACTTCCCGCTCTACTTCGGGCTCAACCAGCGCTTCATGCTGCTCGCCAGCCGCCAGGACGAGCCGGTCGGCGAGCCCATCGACCGGGTCGGTTTCTGGAACATGCAGAACTCGATCTTCGTGACCTTCCAGCCGCACCCGCGGCTGACGCTCGTTTACAACCTCGAAGCCGTGGGGTCGAATGTCGAATCGCGCGACGCGTTCGCGTTGCTGGGGCTGGGGGCCGAGAGCTACCTGAAGGCGGGGCAATTCCGCAATCCCTTCGGGCTGCGGATGGGGGACCACACCGTCGCGACGCGCAATTCGTTCCTCGACTACCAGACGCAGGCCCGCTTCCTGCCCTACGACCCGCGCCGCGTGGACCGCGGCATCGAGCTGGGGGGCACGCACGGGGACTACTTCGCCCGCGCTTCGTTCACCAACGGCACGAGCGCCAACACGCCCCCGCGCGACGCTCAGCATCCCCAGACCGTGGCCGCCAAGCTGGGGTACAACCGGGCCGGCTACCAGGGAGGCGTGTCGGTTTACGACTCATGGGCCCGCAGTTCGTTCGATGCCTCGCGCAGCAATCGCGCGAGCCGCTGGGGCTGCTACGCGCTCGCGCACCACGGCCCGGTCGCGCTGCTCGGCGAGATCGCGGCCGGGACCGACCAGGCGTGGGCCGCGGGTGCGGTGAGCCGCACGAACAGCCTCGCGGGCTTCGTCGAGGCCGACTGGGCGCCGCATCGCGCCTACAACCTGCGCGTGCGCTACGACCGGCTGGAGCTGGACCGGTCGAGCGACGAGGCCGTGGACGCGCTCAACAGCTGGAACCGTTACGCGCTCGAGGGCGAGTGGGTGCCGGTGCCCTTCGCCGAGCTGCGCTGGACCCTGCGCATGATCGACCCGATCGCCGAAAGCGATCCGTTCGGCACCGAGCTGAAGAGCGAGAAGCAGGCGTACCTGCAACTGCACCTGTCGTACTGAACCGTTCGCGGCCCGGAATTCTTCCGCGTCCCGCGCGTCGGGCCGCCACCCGTTTGCGAGCCTCAGGCGCGAGGGCGCCGGCGCTCGCCGGGCGGCTGACCTCCCTCGGACTCCCAGCGCTCCATGGCGGTCCGGTCGAGGGCGGACGCGGCCGGCTCCAGATACTCGTGGTGCTTGCGCAGGTACGCCTGCACGAACGGACAGACCGCCTCGATGACCAGTCCCTCGGCCCTGGCGTGCTCCAGCCCCGCGTGCGCGAGTTGCTGCGCCATGCCCCTGCCGCGGAGGACTTCGGGCACGTAGGTGTGCAGGAACTCGATCCTGCCGGGCGCGAGCCGGTACTCGAGCACCGCGGCCTCCGCGCCACTGCCGGCGCGGAATCTCTGCCCGGCGACGTCGTGGGTCACCGTGATTTCTTCCCGCTGCGCATGCATGGACGACTCGTGTTCCGGGAAGCTTCGAGGCGTTTCGCTTCATCCGGAGATTCGAGGACGCGGCCGGAGCGGCCTTCGACGCGCGCGACTCTATCACCACCGCGTCCCGGCGGGTCCCGGCGTTCCCCGACCGGCTCACGCCGGCCGCACGGCCGAGCTCCGGCGCCCGCGCGCTTGCATCGGCGTGCCTTGCCGGAGGCGCGGGGTCAGGCCGGGCGGCGCAGCTCCGCGAGCCGCGCCGCGACGACGCGGCGGGTGAGGGGGGTGCAGTCGCAGGCCGACAGACGGACGGCCGCCTCGGGCACGTGCGCGAGGAACGCGTCGTTCTGCAGCCCGACGAGGATCGTCGGCCGCGCGGCGCAGCGGCCGCGCAACGCCGACAGCGCCTCGCCCGCGAGCGGCACGCGCTGCGCGATCGCGATCACCTGCGCGGCGGGAGCCGCTCCTCCGACCGGCACGCCCGCCGCCGCGATCTCGGAGGCGAGCGTCGGGCCGTGCTTGAACCCGGGCTCCTCCACGCTCCATGAGCCCGCGAACGCCGCGGCGGGCAGCGCGCCCTCGAGCCGCAGCCCGCGCGCGACGATGTCCGCGAGGCGCGCCTCCCAGCCGGCGGGGGTGAGCGACTCGAACGGCGTCGCGAGCTCGGCGTCCGAGGGCGCGGGCCGGCCCGCGTCGAACGCCGCGAGCCGCGGGCGCGAGGCGTCGAACCGCGCGCGACCGATGCGTCCCTCCACGAGCGCGTCGGCCAGCTCGAGCCGCGCGCGGCGCACGTCCTCGCTCCAGTTCGCGTACAGCAGCAGGTCGCAGCCGGCGGCGAGCGCGAGCGCGCCGGCCTCGGCCGGCGTCCGGCCCGCCGCCGCCCCCTGCATCTCGAGCGCGTCGGTCACGCACACGCCCGCGAAGCCGAGCTTCTCGCGCAGCAGCGTCGAGGCGATCGCGGCCGAAAAGGTGCCCGGTTGATCGGCGTCGAGCGCCGGATAGACCACGTGCGCCGTCATCACCGAATCGGCGGCTGCGAGGTGCGCGCGGAAGGTCGCGAGCTCGCGCGCTTCGAGCGTCGCGAGGTCGGCCCCGCACACGGGCAGCGCCAGGTGCGAGTCGGTGCGCGTGTCGCCGTGCCCGGGAAAGTGCTTGAGGCAGCTCGCGACGCCGGCGGCGCGGAGCCCCGCGAGCACCTCGGCGATCGCCGTGCCGGCCGAGGCCGGCGTCGTGCCCCAGGCGCGCGGCCCGATCACGGGGTTGTCCGGCTCGCTGTGGACGTCGGCGACCGGAGCGTAGTTCCAGTCGAACCCCAGCGCGCGCAGCCGTCGCCCCGTGACCTCCGTGAGCCAGGCGATGTCTCCGGGCGCGGCGCCGCGCGCGAGCAGCGCCGCGTTGGGTGGCACGACGAGGTGGCCGGCGAGCTGCGAGACCCAGCCGCCCTCCTCGTCGAGCGCGACGAAGATGCGCCTCGAACCGGCCAGCGCGCGCAGGCGGCGAGTCAGTGCGCGGAGCGCGTCGAGGTCCGCGAAATCGCGCGCGAAGACGATCACGCCGGCGGGCGGATAGGCCGAAAAATCCCGCTCCCACGCGGGCGTGAGGCCTCCGGGCGGCAGGCCGAGGACGGTGCGACGGGCGATGGCGCGCTGGGCATCCATGGGGGCGCGCAGCGTGCGTGAGCCCCGCGAACGTGTCAACGACGGGACACTTGCCGTGTCGGAACAGAGCGCCTGGCCGTCCTCGCGCGCGGGCACGCCGCGCGGCCCCCGTCCGTCGGTGGTTCGGCGGCGGTCGTGCAAATCGCTCGTTGGGCCGCGCCCCCCGGCGGTCTACACTCCATGCGAACCTTCCCCGGCCCATGACCTCATGGAGGTCCCGCTGACCCCGAACCCATCGTTTCGCGCCGTCCTTCTCGCGCTCGCGCTGGCCGCGCTGCCCGTGGCCGCGGCCGCCGCCGCCCCCGCGGGCGGGACCGGCCCCTCGGCGGCCGCGCCGTCCGGCGAGTTCACGATCCTCTACGGCGACGACCATGCCTTCGGCATCACGCCGCCGGCGGGCTGGAGCGTGGACGACACCTCCGGCCTCGGCTCGCGCATCCGCGTCGTGCTCTACCCGCGGGGTCAGAAGTGGAACAGCGCGCCGACGGTGATGTACGTGAATCCGCTCCATCAGAAGGTGGAGGCGCGCCGCACGCTGCGGCAGATGATCGAGCACGACGTCGCCGAGTTCATGAAGCAGGCGCCCCGGGGCCGCGTCACCGCCGGCCGGCCGCTGCGCACCGGCAAGGCGCAGATGGCCGAAGTGCGTTACTTCGCGCCCGCGGGCGAGCAGCCGCTCGAAGCGGTCGCCTACGTCCCCGAGCAGGACCTGGTGATGCTGCTGGTGCTGCAGTCGCGCGACGCCGCCGGCTTCAAGAGCGCCCTGCCGGCCTTCGAGTCGCTCGTCGCGAGCTACCAGTTCGTGGCGGGCGGCATCCAGACGCCGCGATGAACGGGCCGCGCGTCTCGCGCCGCAGCCTGCGGTTCACCGAGAGCGTCATTCGCGAGATGACGCGGCTCGCCAACGCGCACGGCGCGGTCAACCTGTCGCAGGGCTTTCCGGACTTTCCCGCCCCCGAGCCGCTCAAGCAGGAGGCGACCCGCGCGGTGCTGGCGGACGTCAATCAGTACGCCATCACCTGGGGGGCGAAGCGCCTGCGCGACGCCCTGGTCGCCAAGCACCAGCGATTCTCCGGCCTCTCGTTCGACCCCGAGCGCGAGGTGACGGTCTGCTGCGGCGCGACCGAATGCATGGCGTCCACCCTGCTCGCGCTCCTGGATCCGGGCGACGAGGTGATCGTGTTCGAGCCCTACTACGAGAACTACGGGCCCGACGCGATCCTCTCGGGCGCGACGCCGCGCTTCGTGCGTCTGCGCGAGCCCGACTGGGCGTTCGACCCGGCGGAGCTTTCGGCCGCGTTCAACGACCGCACGCGGGCCATCGTCGTGAACACGCCGAACAATCCGACGGGCAAGGTGTTCTCCCTCGCCGAGCTCGAAACGATCGCGGCCCTGTGCCGCAAGTGGAACGTGATCGCCGTCACCGACGAAATCTACGAGCACATCGTCTACGAGGGCGAGCACCGCTCGCTGGCGGCCCTCGACGGCATGCGCGAGCGCACCGTGACGATCTCGGGGTTGTCCAAGACCTGGAGCGTCACCGGCTGGCGCATCGGCTGGTGCCTCGCTCCGCCGGCGCTCAGCGACGCCGTGCGCAAGGTGCACGACTTCCTGACCGTCGGCGCGCCCGCCCCGCTGCAGGAGGCGGCGGCCGTGGCGCTGTCAATGCCCGACGAGTACTTCGCCTCGCTCGCCCGGGGCTACCGCGAGAAGCGCGACTTCCTCGTGCCGGCGCTGGCCGCCGCGGGCTTCGGCGTGTTCGAGCCGGGCGGCGCCTACTACTGCATGACCGACATCTCGGACTTCGGTTTCGACGACGACGTGACGTTCGCGCGATTCCTCGTGACGGACGTGGGCGTGGCCGCCGTGCCGGGCTCGAGCTTCTACTCCGATCCGGCGTCCGGCCGGCAGCGTCTGCGCTTCCATTTCGCCCGGAAACGCGAGACGCTGGCCGCGGCCGTCGAACGGTTGCAGTCCCTCAAGGCCCGCGCCGCGGCGGGCCGGATCCGCTGACCCGGGGAGTTCCGATCACCATGCCGAAGAATCGCTCGAACCTCGGGCCGCTGGCCGTCGCGATGGCGCTCTCGCTCCTGCTCGGCTTCGGCCTCGCCCGCGCCCTGCGGGCGACCGACGACCTGCGGAGCAACCTGGACCTGTTCGGCAGCGTGCTCTACATGGTGCAGAACAATTACGTGGACGTGCCCGACAACGAGAAGCTCATCATGGGCGCGATCAACGGCATGCTGCGGACGCTCGATCCGCACACGCAGTTCCTGCCCGAGAAGCGCGCCCAGCAGATGGACGAGACGTTCCACGGCGAGTACTCGGGGATCGGCGTCCAGTTCGACATCATGGACAACAAGATCGTCGTGATCTCGCCCATCGAGGGCACGCCGGCCTTCCGCCTCGGCATCCGCGCGGGCGACAAGATCTTCGAGATCGACGGGCAGCCGCTCAAGAAGGGCCTCACGAACGACGACGTGTTCAAGGCGCTGCGCGGCCCGAACGGCAGCACCGTGCAGGTCACGATCGAGCGCGAGGACGAGACCGAGCCGCTGCACTTCACGATCGAGCGCGCCAAGATCCCGATCGAGAGCGTGCCGTACGCGTTCATGATCCGCCCCGGCGTCGGTTACGTGCGCATCGTGCGATTCGCGCAGACGACCGGCGACGAACTCGAGAAGGCGCTCGACCAACTCGAGGCGCAGGGCATGAAGAGCCTGCTGATCGACCTGCGCTCGAACTCCGGCGGCCTGCTGTCACAGGCGGTGGACGTGCTCGACCAGCTCATCCCGGCCGAGAAGCGGCTGGTCTACACGCGCGGCCGCATTCCTTCGGCCAACGCCGACTACTACTCGACGACCCGCCCGGGCAAGTGGACGCAGGGCCCGCTCATCGTGCTCGTCGAGCACGGCAGCGCCTCGGCCAGTGAGATCGTGTCCGGCGCGGTGCAGGACCTCGACCGAGGCCTCGTCGTCGGCATCAACACGTTCGGCAAGGGGCTCGTGCAGAACCAGATGAACATGTCGCAGGGCAAGCTGCTGCTGACCATCGCCCGCTACTACACGCCGAGCGGCCGCGGCATCCAGCGCGATTACGGCAAGTTCGGCGACCAGTCCGAGTACCAGATGGACGCGTTCAAGGAGGACGTGCCGTCGGATTCGGCTCTGCACGCGCGGCCGAAGTTCAAGACGGCCGCCGGCCGCGTCGTGTACGGCGGCGGCGGCATCTACCCCGACGTCGTCATCAAGGACCCGCCCAACCTGACGCGCCCGGAGGTCGAGTTCATCACCAAGCGTGTCGGCTTCGAGTTCGCCACCCATTACTGGCTGCCCCGGCATTCGGCCGAGAAGCTGACGCCGGCCTCGTTCGACCCGCGCTTCACGCTGAACGACGCCGAGTGGAAGGACCTGCGAGGCGTGCTCGACCAGAAGAAGGTGGCGATGAACGACTCGACGTGGACCGCGGAGAAGGGCTTCATGCTGCGCCAGGTCCGCGCCGAGCTCGCCAGCGCGCAGTTCGGCTCGCTCGAACGCTACAAGATCGCGATCGAGGACGATTCGCAGCTGAACGCGGCGCTCGACCTCTTCCCCCGCGCGCAGAAGCTCATGGCCGAGGCCGCGCAGGTGCAGAAGAAGTCCCCGGCGCGTTGAGCCGTCGTTCGCGCAGGATCGACACCCCGGCGGACCGCACCGCCGGGGTGTCGCCGCGTCCGGCGGGCTCGTGGCCGGACCGTCTGCTCGAAGGCGCGGCGGCGCTGCTCGCGCTGACCGTGATCGCGCGCCTCGCCGTGTTCGCGACCGGGGCGCGGCTCACCTCGGACGAGTGTTTCCACGCCTGGATGTCGGAGTGGATCGCGGCGCACGGCACGCTGCCGGCCACCGTCGAAGGGCTGTACGGCGGCTTCAAGTACTTCTATCCGCCGCTGTTCCACCTGCTCGGGGCGCTGGCCGTCCGGCTCTTCGGGGCGCCGGCGTTCCACGAGCTGAACGTCGTGCTGCTCGCGGCCCTGCTCGCCGCGACGTGGTTCGCGCTGGCGCGGATGTACTCGCGCGCGACCGCCGCCATCGCCGTGCTCGCGCTCGCCGCCTATCCCGGGCTCGTGCTGCAGGGCGTTCGCCTGTACGTCGAGTGCCTGAGCGCGGCGCTCGCGGTGGGCATGGTGCTGGCGCTGCTGGCCACCGGACAGCGGCCGACGCGGACACGCGCGGTGCTGCTGGGCGTGCTCGCCGGACTCGGCGTGCTGGCGAAGCAGTCGGGACTGATCGCCCTGCCGGTCCTCGGCGCGCTGGCGCTGCTCGCGTCGTGGAGCGGCCGGCGCGAGCACGTGGTCGCGTACGCGCTCGCGCTGGCGGTCGCGTGCGCGCTTGCGGCGCCGTTCTGGATCCGCAACGCGGCGCTGTTCGGCAGCCCGCTGTATCCCGTGTTCGGGCGCGACCTCGATCCGCGCCTGCTCGAGCTGAACGTGAAGGGATTCTCGCCCGGCTGGGGCCGCTTCTTCACCGCCACGCTCCAGCAGGCCGGCTGGATCGTGCCTGCGCTGGTCGGCGCGGGCCTCGCGATCGCCGCCGTCAGCCGCCGCTCGCTCGAGCACCCGTTGCTGCTCGGCGGCGCGCTGCTCCTGGCGCTGGCGCCGCGCGTGCCGATGCTCGATTCGCGCCACGCGATCCCGCTCGTCGCGGTGCTGGTCGTGCTGTCCGCCGTCACCGTCGCGGGCGCGCTCGAACGCGCGGTCGTGGCGCGCCGGACGCTGCTCGCGGCGCTGCTCGCCGTGACCGCCTGGGGCGTCGTGACCCTGCCGAACCTGCGCTCGGGGCTGAACCTCGCCGTGTCCATGGACGAGGTCTGGGCGGCGATCCGCGCGAACGTGCCGCGTGACGAGACGATCCTGTGCATCCAGACCTACGACACGTTCTACTACACCGGGCGACGCGCGACCTGGCCGATCCCGTGGGGGCAGGTGGACCCGCCGGTCGAGATGTTCGACGAGAAGGACCCGGCCACGATTCTCGCGCAGCTCCGCCGCCACCGCATCGACTGGCTGCTGGTGCCGACCGTGGCGCGCGCGACCGTCTTCAACTCGGCCAACTTTCCCTACGGATTCATGCTCGGGCTGCAGCGGCTCGGCGAGCAGGGAAAGCTCGACTACGTGTGGGGCCGGCGCGACCTCGCGCTCCTGCACGTGAAGCGCTGACGGCGGCCGTTCGCGGCCGCCGTCCGCCGCGGGCCTACGCGGGCGGCGAGGCCCCGGCGAGGCCGACCGTGTGCAGGATCCAGGCGTAGTCGAAGGCCACGTCGCGCAGCGCGTCGTAGCGCCCGCTCGAGCCGCCGTGTCCGGCGCCCATGTTGCACCTGAGGAGCACCGGGTGGGAGTCGGTCTTCAGCGCGCGCAGCCTCGCGACGTACTTGGCGGCCTCCCAGTAGCCGACCTGCGAGTCGTTCAGGCTGGTCTTGACCAGCATGGCCGGGTAGGCCTTGCGCTCGAGGTTGTCGTAGGGCGAGTAGCGGCGGATCCAGCCGTACTGTTCGGGGTCGCGGGGGTTGCCCCACTCCTCGAACTCGCCGACGGTGAGCGGCAGCGATTCGTCGAGCATCGTGTTGACGACGTCCACGAACGGCACCTGCGCCAGCACGCCCCGGAACAGTTCGGGCCGCAGGTTCGCGACGGCGCCGACGAGCAGCCCTCCGGCGCTGCCGCCCTGGATCACCAGCCGGTCCGGCCGGGTCCAGTCGCCGTCCACCAGCGCCTGCGCGCAGTCCACGAAGTCCGTGAACGTGTTCATCTTGTTCGCCATGCGCCCGGCGTCGTGCCAGGGCTTGCCGAGGTCGCCGCCGCCGCGGACGTGGGCGAGCGCGTACACCATGCCCCGATCCACGAGCGAGAACCGGTTCGAGTTGAACGTGACGTTGCTCGGCATGCCGTAGGAGCCGTAGGCGTACAGCAGGCACGGCGCCGAGCCGTCACGCGGCAGCCCGCGGCGGTACAGGAGCGTGACCGGCACGCGCACGCCGTCGCGGGCCGCGACCTCGATGCGTTCGCACTCGTAGTGCCGCGGGTCCCAGCCGCCCGGCACCGCGACCCGCTTGAGCAGGGTCGCCCCGAGCGTGACCAGGTCGAGGTCGAAGACGGACGGCGGGGTCACGAACGACTGGTAGGAGTAACGGAAGCTCGCCGTCTCGAAGTCCTCGTTCGCCGCGGGGCCGACCGAGTAGGCGGCCTCGGGGAACGCCGCGCGCCGGAGCGCGCCGCTCGCGGGGTCGAGCGCCGCGAGATGCGGCAGCGCGTTCTCGCGCTCGGCGAGCACGACGTGATCGCGAAAGCAGTGGAGCCCGGCCACCATGACCGAGGCGCGATGGGGTACGACCTCGCGCCAGTGGTCGGGGTCCGGCATCACCTCGGGGGCCGTCACGACGCGAAAGTTGCGGCCCGCGTCGTTGGTGCGGATCCAGAACTCCTCGCCGCGGTGGTCGAGGTCGTATTCGACGTCCTGCCGCCGCGGCGCCACGACGCGCCACTCGCCGTCGGGCCGGTCCGCGTGCAGCACCGCGACCTCGCTGGTGGTGTGGCTCGAGCGGTTCTGGACGAGCCAGCGTCCGCTGCGCGTGAGCGCGACGTGCACCTCGAAGCGTTCGTCCGCCTCGACGTGGACGAGCTCGTGCGCGCCGCCCGGGCGGTGACGGAAGAGCCGGTCGCTGCGCTTGGAGACCGGATCCTCCTGCGTGTAGAAGAGCGTCGAGCCGTCGGCGCTCCAGGCCACGCTGGTCACGCGCTCGGCGAGGCCCGGGTTCGTGGCGCCCGTGACCAGGTCCTTCACGTGCAGCACGTACTGCCGGTAGCCGGTCGCGTCGGTCGTGTACGCGAGCCGGTTCGCGTCGGGGCTCGCTTCGTAGTCGCCGAGCGCCAGGAACGCGTGTCCGCTGGCGAGCCCGTTCAGGTCGAGCACGATCTGTTCGCCGTCGCCCTCGTACGGCCGGCGGCAGTGGATCGGGTACTGCAGGCCCTCGACCGTGCGCGCGTACCAGAGCCAGCCGCCACGCCGGTAGGGGACGGTCAGGTCGGTCTGCTGGATGCGGCCCAGCATCTCGGCGTACAGCTGCTGCTCGAGCGGCTGCCAGTCGCGGGTGAGCCGCTCCGTCCAGGCGTTCTCGGCCTCGAGATGGGCCAGCACGCGGGGGTCGGACTTCTCGCGCATCCACGAATACTCGTCGTCCCGCGCCTCGCCGTGCAGTTCGGTCGGGTGCGGGATGCGCTCGGCGACGGGAGGGGCCGCGGGCGTGGCGGCGGTTTGCGGTCGGGTCATGTCGGGCGTGATCGCGTCGGTCTCGGGAGCGGCCGGGGGTGCCGCGGGCATGGAACCGCGGCAGCATGGCGGCGCGGCCGCGCCGGCTCAAGTCGAAAGATGGACGCGAACCGGATCGTCGAGCCCCATGCCCAACCGGTCGGCGGCGTCGCCGCCCACCTGCGCGATCTCCAGGCGGCCGCTCGAGCCGACGATCGCGAGCAGCGTTCCGACCGGCGCGTCGCCGTACGAGCGCGCGAGCCCGCGGATCACCCTTCCGGGCAGCGTCACCACGAGCCGCTGGTCGGGCGCGCCGCCGAAGGACTCGCGCAGCGCCTGGTCGGTCAGGTCGGTGAGCGCGTTGCCGAACCGGTCAATGAACACGATGCGGCCTTCGATCGCGTCGCCGTCGCGCCGCGGATGCGGCTGTCGCAGCCGCACGGGATCGGTGACGCGCGGCCCGAACCCGGCGAGCGGGGCGCCGAGCGCGAGGTGCGCCGCGACGGGCGCGAAGACGTCGCGGCCGTGGAACGTGCGGCTCACCGGCCGGCGGAACCAGCGCTCCTCGAGCAGCGTGTGCGCCTCCGCGCCGGGGGCCGCGAGCGCCCACTCGAGCAGGCCGTTGTCGGGGCCCACGAAGTGCTGCCCGCGCGCGGACACCGCGAGCGCCCGCCGCGAGGTGCCGACGCCCGGGTCCACGACCGCGAGGTGCACGGTGCCGGCCGGAAAGTCGCCGGAGGCGGCCTCGAGGATGAACGCGCCGCGCACGATGTCGCCGGGGGAGATGGCGTGATTCAGGTCCACGACGATCGCCTCGGGCGCGAGCGCGCCGAGCACGCCGTGCACCACGCCGACGAACCAGTCCTCGTGGCCGAAGTCCGAGGTGAAGGTGACCAGCGGACGAGACATGGCATTGCTCCGTGTCGGGGGTTGGCGCCGCCGCCGGCCTCGGGGCGCGCGTCGCGGGCGCAGGTTAGCACGCGCCAATGCCCGCGGTCCGTGCTTCGCGCGCGGGCGCTCGCGCGGGTCGCGGCGTGCGCGGTCGGGGCCGTGCGAGGCGCGCGCCGCGCGCCGGCCGACCGGGCCGCGGCGCGCGTCAGCGCGCGGCGGGCGGGGACTCCAGCATCGGCTCGAGCAGCGCCCAGGCGCCGTCCACGTCCAGGCGCGTGAGGCATCGCAGGTCGTCGCACTGGTCGCGGTCGCAGGGGCTGCACTCGACCCGGGCCCAGTGCGCGCGGTGCCCTTCGGATTCCGGGTAGGGAAAGAACATCGCCGGCCGGTTGCGGCTCATGAGCCCGAGCGTGCGCGCGCCGCCCGCCACCGCGGTGTGCAGCGGGCCGGTGTCGCCCGAGACGAACGCCGCGCACAGCGACTGCAGCGCCACGAAGCGCGGCAGCGGCCAGCGCTCGATCGCGAACGCCCGCCCGGCCGGCAGCGCCGCCACGCACTCGCGCGCGAGCGGCTCCTCGCCCGGGCCGGCGGTGAACAGCGCGCACAGTTCGGCCCGCGCGCCCAGCGCCCGGGCGGCGAGCGCGACGAAGCGCTCGGGGGCCCAGCGCCGGGTCGGCCAGCGGGCGCCGGCATGGAAGCCGGCGAGCAGCGCGCCCCGGGGGACGCCGAGGTCGCCCAACCGCGCGGCCGCCTCCTCGCGGCGCGCGTCCGAAACGTGCAGGCGCGGCGTCGCGGGGCTCGCCGGGACCGGCCAGCCGAGCGCCGCGAGCGAGGCGAGGTGAAATCCGGTCGCCGACAGCGTGCGCGGCCGCGCGTGATGCGTGTAGAGCGCCGATCGCCAGCCCTTGTTCGGGTAGCCGACGCGCGCGCGGGCGCCGCTGGCGTACGACCAGAGCGCGGTGCGCGGGTTGCAGAAGCAGTCGAACAGCAGATCGGGCGCGAAGGCGCGCAGGCGCCGGAAGATCTCCACGGTCTCGCCCGCTGAGGGTTTCGCGGGAACGCCGATCACCTCGTCCACGCGCGGATCGCCGGACAGCAGGGGCGCCAGGGCGCTCTCGACGACGTAGCCGACCCGCGCCTGCGGGCAGGCCGCGCGCGCCGCCTCGAGCAGCGGCAGCGTCAGGCAGACGTCCCCGAGGAAGCGCGGGCGGACGAACAACATTCTGCGGACCGACGCGGGTTGGACGGGCCTCACGCGGCCCACCTTGGCTAGAATGGGCCCCGATCGCAACCGCACCCGCCGCGCCGCATGCCGGGCGCCCGACCCGAGGAGGGACCGTGAGCCACGAGAACGAAGCCCCGCGCCCCGCGAACGAGACCGACGCCGTGCACGGACCGCACGGCGCGGGCACCGGCGCGGTGAGCACGCCGATCGTCCGCAGCGCGACCTTCACGTTCGGGAGCCTCGAGGCGATGATCGAGCAGCAGACGGCGGGAACCGCGGGCGCCTTCTACCAGCGCCGAGGCCACCCGACGATCCACGCCACGGAGGAGCGGCTCGCGCACCTCGAGGGAGCCGAGGCGGCGCTGTTGTTCCCGTCGGGCATGGCGGCGATCTCGAGCGCCTTCCTGTCCGTGCTCGGAGCCGGCGACCACGTCGTGTGCGTGAACCCGTGCTACGGCGGCACGCAGGCGCTGCTCGCGTGGGGCGAACAGCGTCTCGGCTGGAGCTTCACGCTGGTGGACGCACGCGAGCCCGGCTCGTGGCGTGAGGCCTTCCGCCCGAACACGCGCCTGCTGCACCTGGAATCCCCGATCAATCCGACGCTCACGATCCTCGACCTCGCCGGGGCCGCGCACCTCGGGCACGAGTTGGGCGCGGTCGTGACCTGCGACAACACGATCGCCTCGCCGCTCGGACAGCGCCCGCTGGAACTCGGTGCGGATCTGTCGCTCTACAGCGCGACCAAGTCCATCGGCGGCCACAGCGACCTGCTGGCCGGCGCGGTCATGGGGGGCGCCGCGCGCGTCGCCGAGGTCGCGCGCGTGCGCGAGGTCTTCGGCCCCGTGCCCGATCCCGACACGGCGTGGCTGATCGAGCGGAGCCTCAAGACCCTGCCGCTGCGCGTGCGGGCCGCGAACGCCAACGCGCTGGAACTGGCGGGCCGGCTCGCGGGGCACCCGCGGGTGGCGCAGGTCTTCTATCCCGGACTCGCCTCGCACCCGAACCATGCGCTCGCCGCCCGGCAGATGCGCAACGGCTTCGGTCCGCTGCTGAGCTTCGAGGTGCGCGGCGGGGCGGACGCGGCCCTGCGGGTCGTGAACCACCTCGGCCTCATCCGGCACGGCGCCAGCCTGGGCGGGGTCGAATCGCTGGCCTCGCTGGCGGCGTGGACGTCGCACAAGGTGATCGGCCCGGAGGGACGCCGGCGCGCCGGGATTCCCGAGGGCCTCGTGCGGGTCTCGGCGGGCATCGAGAACGTCGAGGACCTGTGGGCCGACCTCGATCGGGCGCTCGCGCTGGCCGCCGCCGCCGCGACCAGCCGCTGAAGCGCGCGCGCTCGTCAGGCCCGCGTCAGGTCCGGCGCCGCGATTGCCGGGAGGGCGCGGCCGCATGCTAGACTTCGCGCCGCTTTCCGCCGCCTTCCCGAGCCTACGGAGGTCCCCGACCGTGAAGCGCCTCGTCGCGACGTTCCTCGCGCTGCTGGGTATTGCCGCCGCCACCCCGGCCTTCGCCGCCGACGCCAAACCCGCCGCGACGCCCGCCGCCGTGGACAGCCTGGGGCTCCTCGAGAGGGCGGTCGCGCGCGACTCGAGCAAGTTCGACAATCTTTACCGGCTCGGCGTGATGTACCTGGACCGCGAGCGCATGGTCGAGGCCTCGAAGGTGCTCGGCAAGGCGAACCAGCTGCGGCCGAACGACCTGAAGACCATGGTCAACCTCGGCATCGCGGCCGACGCGCTCGGCAGCGCCGACATCGCGCAGGGCTGGTACGGCAAGGCGCTCCAGGTCGCGCCCGACGACTCGGTGGCGATGTGCCGCATGGCCAGCTCCAAGTACGCGCAGGGCAAGTTCGACGAGGCCATGGGACTGCTGCGCGAGCTCATCCGGCGCAAGCCGAACGCCTACTGCGCCTACTTCACGCTCGGCGTCTCGTTCGCCGACGCAGGACTCTACCGGGACGCGATCCGGCAGTGGCGCAAGGTCGTCGAGCTGGCGCCGACCTCGCCCGAGGCCGTGAGCGCGAAGGAATCCATTGACGTGCTGGAGAAGTTCCTGCAAGGCCACTGAGCCGCCCGCCCACCGGACGCATCCCGCGAGCCTTCCGCCGCGGCGCACCGGCCGGTGCGCCGCGGTTTCGTTCCCGCCCGCACGATCCACCCTCCGTTCCGGGAGGCCACGATGATCTACCTCGACCACAACGCCTCGACGCCGGTGCGGCCCGAGGTCGCCGACGCGATGCACGCGGCTCTGCGCGATCTGGGCGCCAACCCCTCGAGCGCGCACCGCGAGGGCCAGCGCGTGCGCGCGGCGGTCGAACGCGCGCGCGAGCAGGTCGCGCGGCTGGTGAACGCGCGGGCCGACGAGGTCGTGTTCGTCTCGGGCGGCACCGAGGGCGACCACCTGGCGGTGATGGGCGGGGCCTGGGCGCGGCGTGACGCCGGGCTGCGCGTCGCCTACGCGGCGATCGAGCATCACGCCGTGCACGGCGCGGTGGACGTGCTCGCCGAGATGGGCTGGCAGCACGAAACGCTTCCGTGCGACGGCGACGGCCTCACCGTGCCGGCGGCGGTGGACGCGCTGCCCGCCGACACGACGATCGTCTCGCTGATGTTCGCCAACAACGAGACCGGTGTGATCCAGCCCGTCGCCGAGATCGTCGCGCGCGCGAAGGCGCGCGGCATGCTGGTCCATTGCGACGCGGTGCAGGGTGCGGGCAAGGCGGTGGTGGACTGCTCCGCGCTGGGCGTGGACTACCTGGTGCTCTCGGCCCACAAGTTCGGCGGACCCAAGGGCGCCGCGGCGCTGATCGCCCGGCGCGGCGCGCCGCTTTCGCCGCTCTTTCGCGGCAGCGGGCACGAGCGCGGCCGGCGCGGCGGCACCGAGAACGTGCCCGGCATCGTCGGCCTCGGGCTGGCCGCCGAACTCGCCGGCGCCGAACTCGCGGTCGAGACGGCGCGCGTGGGAGCGCTGCGCGAGCGCTTCGAGCGGGCGCTGCTCGCGGCCGTGCCGGACGCGGTCGTGCACGGCGCGCGCGCGCCGCGCCTGCCGAACACGCTCGGCGTCTCGGTTCCCGGGGCGCGCAGCGACCACATGCTGCTCGCGCTCGATGCGCGCGGCATCGCCGCCTCGGCCGGCGCCGCCTGCGCGAGCGGCGGCGTCGAGCCTTCGCCGGTGCTGACGGCGATGGGTGTGCCGCGCGAGCTCGCCGTGTGCACGATCCGCTTCTCGCTCGGGCGCACGACCCGCGAGGCCGACGTGCAGGCGGCGGTTCCGCTCGTCGCCGACGCGGTGCGCGCCGCCCGGGCGGCCGCGCCGGCGGGGACTTCCGCGTGACGAAGCTGCGCGTGCTCGCGGCGATGAGCGGCGGCGTGGACTCGGCCGTCGCCGCGGCGCTGCTCGCCGAGCAGGGCCACGAAGTGACCGGCGTGACGCTGCGGCTCGCCTGCTACGGCAGCACGCCCGCCAGCCCGCGGGCCTGCTGCACGCTCGACGCGCTCGACGACGCGCGCCGCACCGCCATGGCGATGGGCTTCCCGCACCACGTGATCGACGCCGAGGAGGTGTTCCGGCACCGCGTGCTGCAGCCCTTCGCGGACGGCTACGCGAGCGGTCGCACGCCGTATCCGTGCGCGCTCTGCAACCAGCACCTCAAGTTCGGCGACCTCGTGACCCGCATGGAGCTGACCGGCGCCGACGTGCTGGCGACCGGCCACTACGCGCAGGTGCGCGAGGCGGCGCCGGGGGAGTTCGGGCTCTACCGCGCCGCGGATCGCGCCAAGGACCAGACCTACGCGCTGGCGCTGGTGCCGTACGCCGCCCTCGCGCGCGTGCGCCTGCCGCTCGGACCGCTCGAGAAGTCCGAGGTGCGCGCGCACGCGCAGCGCCTGGGGCTTTCCGTCTGGGACAAGGTCGAGAGCCAGGACCTGTGCTTCGTACCCGACGGCGACTACGCGGGCTACCTTGAGCGCGCGATGGGTGAGACGCGCGGCACTCGGCCCGGCGCGTTCCTCGATGCCACCGGCGCGCGCGTCGGCACGCATCGCGGCCTGATCCACTACACCGTCGGCCAGCGCAGGGGGCTCGGCCTGAGCGCGGCGGAGCCGCTCTACGTGCTCGCGCTCGATCCGGCGGCGAACACGGTGACGGTCGGCCCGCGCGCGCAGCTCGACGCGGCCGGACTCGTGACCGGACGCGTCCACTGGCTGCTGCCGGCGCCGCCCGCCGAGGGCGCGCGAGCGCTGGTACGCATCCGCTACAGCCATGCCGGCGCGATGGCGACGCTGCACGCCCGCGGCGACGGCGTGCTCGTGCGCTTCGACGCGCCGCAGGCGGCGGTGACGCCCGGGCAGCTGGCGGTGTTCTACGACGGCGAGCGCTGCCTGGGAGGCGCCGAGATCCTCCACGGCGTCGTCGGAGCCGGGGCCACGCCGGCGACGGAGCGCGCGGGAGCGCCGGCCGCTTGAAGACGCGCACGCTCGCGCGCTGCCTTGCCTGCGGCCACGGGGGGGACCTGCGGCCGCTGGCGATGACCTACCGCTGGGAGGGCGTCGAGTTTCCCGCGGCCGAGTGCCCGGCGTGCGGAGTGCGCTTCCTGCGCGTCCAGCCCGAGGGCGACTCGCTCGCCGCGCTCTACTCGGCGGACTACTTCCAGACCGACTTCCGCTGCGGCCGCAGCGAGGCGCACTCGTTCGACGAGGCGTCGTTCCGCGCCGAGAACGAAGGGCTGCTGGCGCGCTTCGAACCGTATCGCGGTGCGGGCCGGCTGCTCGAGGTGGGCTGCGCGTCGGGTTGGCTGCTCAAGCACGCGGCCGAGCGCGGTTGGCGGGCTACCGGCGTGGAGCTGTCGGCGGACGCGGTCGCGCACGCGCGCGGGCTCGGACTCGACGTTCGGCAGGGGACGCTGGCCGACGCGGCGCTGCCCGCGTCGTCGTTCGACCTCGTCTACATGGGCGACGTGCTCGAGCACGTTCCCGACTGCCGCGAGGTCGTCCGCGAGGTGGCGCGCGTGCTCGCGCCGGGCGGGCACTTCTTCCTGCGCGGGCCGGCCACGACCCACTCGCTCGCGCGCTCGCTCGCGCTCGCCGCCTGCGGCGCGATCGGCCGGCCGATCGTCCTGCGCGAGCCGCCCTATCACCTGTGGGAGTTCACGCCCCGGCCGCTGGCCGCACTGCTCGCGCGCGAGGGGCTCGAGGTCGTGGCCCTGGAGCAGGCGAAGATCCCGCCCGGCCGCGCCCACGGCCGCAAGAGCCTCGTGCAGCGCGCGGCGATGGCGGCGCTCGACGCCGTCAACGTGCCCCTGACGCGCGCGTTCAACGTGCTCGGCGACCGTCTGGTGCTGATCGCCCGCCGTCCGCGCGGCGCGTAGGGCCCCGCGCGGGCCGCCCCGCGCGTCTTGGTGCGGCCGCGAGCGCGCTGCTAGGGTCCGCCGGCCATGTCCGCGCCAGCGTCCGATTCCGCCCCCGCCGTCGAAGCCTGCGGTCTGCGCCGCGACTTTCGCACCTCGCGGGGGGCGCCGGCGGTGACCGCGCTCGCCGGCATTGACCTGCGCATCGAGCGCGGCGAGGTCTTCGGACTCCTCGGACCGAACGGCGCGGGCAAGACCACGGCCATCAAGATCTTCAACACGCTGCTCTTTCCGACCGCCGGCGAGGCGCGGGTCGCCGGCTTCGACGTGGTTCGCGAGCCGAACCAGGTGCGGCGTCGCATCGGTCTCGTCTCGGGCGGCGAGAACTCGGGCTACGGCATCCTCACGGTGCGCGAGTGCCTGTGGATGTTCTCGCAATTCTACGGTGTGCCCGGGTCGCTCGCGCGTCCGCGCATCGAGGAACTGATCGGGGTCGTGGGGCTGACCGGTCAGGCGGGCACGCGCATCAATCGCCTGTCCACCGGCCAGCGGCAGCGCATGAACTTCGCGCGCGGGTTCGTCTCGGACCCGGAAATCCTGTTCCTCGACGAGCCGACGCTCGGCATGGACGTGAACGCCGCGCGCGTGCTGCGCGAGTTCGTGCTCCAGTGGGTGCGCGAGCGCGAGGGTCGCACGGTGCTGCTGACCACGCACTACATGGCCGAGGCGGATCAGATGTGCGACCGCATCGCGATCATCGACCGCGGCCGCGTGCTCGCCTGCGACACGCCGGCGACGCTGCGGCGCTCGGTGCAGGGCGGTCAGCACGTCGAGCTCGAGGTGCTGGCCCGCGTGCCCGGGACGCCGCCGGCGGGCGAGGTGCTCGGCATCCCGCTCGCCTGGGGCGCGCCCCATCCCGAGCGCGGCACGCTGTCGCTCAAGCTGACGCTCCCCGAAGGCGGCGTGCTCGGCGACGTGCTGCGAGCGCTGGAGGAGCGCGGCTGGGCGGTGCAGGGCGTCTCGACGCGCGAGACGAGCCTGGAGGACGCGTTCCTCCGCATCGTCGGGCGCGGCCTCGACGACACCGGGGCGCCGGCGTGAGCGCGTTTCTCGAAGCCCTCGCGCTCGACGCGCGCGCCGCGTACGCGCGCGCCTGGGTGCGGGTCGTGGGCTCGTTCCGCCAGCTCGACTGGATCATCTCGGACGCGGTGCTGCCCAACCTGGGCATGTGCGCGTTCGTGCTGCTGTACCGGGCGCTCGGCGCGCCGAAGAGCTACGAGGCGCTCGCGGTGATCGGCGGCGTGCTCTCGACCTTCTGGATCAACGTGCTGTGGGGGATGGGCGCGCAGCTCTACTGGGAGAAGCAGCAGGGCCAGCTCCAGCTCTACTTCGCCGCGCCGTGCTCGCGCATGGCGATCCTGACCGGCATGGCCGCGGGCGGGCTCGCGGCGACGATCCTGCGCTCGGGCGTGGGCGTCGCGCTCGGCCTGTGGGTCTTCCAGGTGCGCCTCGAGCCGTTCTCGCCCTGGCTCTTCACGGCCGTCTTCCTGCTGACGATGACGGCGCTCTACGCGCTCGGCATGACGCTCGCGAGCCTGTTCCTGCTCTACGGACGCGAGGCGTGGCACACCTGCAACGCGCTCATGGAGCCGGTGTACTTCCTCTCCGGACTCTATTTCCCGATCCGCACGCTGGGCGCACTGGGGGCCGTCGCCGCGGGCGTGCTGCCGCTCACGCTGGGCGTGGACGCGCTTCGCCAGGTGTTGCTCGGCGAACAGGCGCACGGCCTGCTGCCCGTGCACGCCGAACTGGCGGCGCTCGCGGGCTTCACGGTGCTGTTCCTGTTCGCCGCGCGCTTCGCGCTCGGCTGGCTGGAGCGGCTCGCCAAGCGCGAGGGCCGGCTGACCCTGAGGTGGCAGTGAGCGCGGCGCTCGCGCGGGTGCGCGTCGCCGCCTGGCTCGGCTGGCAGGTGGACTCGAACTGGGCCGACCCGGCGCTGTTCGTGATCTACGTCGTCGCCCGGCCGCTCGCGGTCTCGCTCATCCTCGTCGCCATGTACTGGGCGGTGAGCGGGCAGGCGCTGCATTCGGCGGCGTTCGCCGGGTTCTTCGTCGCGAACGCCTTCCACTCGTACGTCAACACCGTGGTGGTGGATCTCGGCTGGGTCGTCTTCTCCGAGCGGGAGGAGTACGAAACCCTGAAGTACGTGTACGCCTCGCCGATGGGCATGCCGACGTTCCTGCTCGGCCGCTCGGCGATCAAGTTCGGGCGCGGCACGATCAGCGTGCTGCTCTCGCTCGCTCTGGGATGGTGGGCCCTGGGCGTGCGCTGGGACTGGAGCGCCGTGCAGCCGCTGCCGCTCTCGCTCGCCATCGCGCTCGGGCTGTTCGCGACGCTTTGCGGGGCGATGCTGCTCGCGGGCGCCTGCCTCGTGCTGACGCGCGCGGCGATCGTCGTGCTCGACGGAGTGACGCTCGCGCTCTACCTGCTGTGCGGGGTGATCTTTCCCGTGGACCTGCTGCCGCCGCCGCTGCGCGCACTCTCGCTGCTGCTGCCCTGGACCTGGTGGTACGAGGCGATCCGCCGCTTCCTGCTCGGCACGACCGCGAGCACGACGCTCGCGGGCCTGTCCGACGCGCAGCTCCTCGGCGGATTCGCGCTCGTCACCGCCGGCTTCGCGGTGGTGGCCGGGTGGCTGTTCCGCTGGTTCGAGAACCGCGCCCGCGCGCTCGGCAGGCTGGATCAGACGACGATGTTCTGACGTCCACGCGCCGCGAGCGCGTTGCCCCTCCGGCGTGGCGCCGCCCGCGCTCCGAGCGTCCCGCCATGCCCCGCGTGGCTTGCCTGCCGGACGTCGAACGGCTAGATTCCGTCGCCGCCGGTGGTGGGAGGCCGAACTCGCGGAGGGATGGCCGAGTGGTTTAAGGCGGCGGTCTTGAAAACCGCTGAGCGAAAGCTCCGTGGGTTCGAATCCTACTCCCTCCGCCAGCAACGACATGGAGAGGTGGCCGAGTGGCTGAAGGCAGCCGCCTGCTAAGCGGTTGGTCGGGTAAAACTGACCCGGAGGTTCGAATCCTCTCCTCTCCGCCACACGCGAGCCGTCCGAGGTTCGCCGCCGCCTCACGGTCGAGGCGGGCCCATAGCTCAATTGGATAGAGCGTCTGACTACGGATCAGAAGGTTGGGGGTTCAAATCCTCCTGGGCCCGCCATGTCTCTCCCCGCGCCGCCGGGCGCGGTGTGGATCCACGCGCTCCCCGCGCCGAGGTGACGACATGATCCGTGTGCTGACCTGCCTGCTGCTCCTCGCCGCGGCGCTCGCGGCGCCCGCCGCGGCCCAGAAGGGCGGCAAGAAGGTGGACCTGTTCTGGACCTCGCCCGAGTTCGCGGCCCACGAGCCGCGCACGATCGCGATGCTGCCGGTGGCCACCTACGACAACAACACCGAGGCCCGCAAGAACGCCGAACTCGCGATCGGCCGGGCGCTGCGCGGCACCGGCTACCGCTGGGTGTCGGCGCTGGTGACGCGCGACCGGATGTTCAAGGCGGGCGGCGACTCCCTGCTCGAGGCGTTCAACCATCGGTTGCTCGAGGAGCCGCGGCTCGACTCGCTCGAAGCGCCGGGCTACGCGCGCATGATGTTCGCGAACGCGCTGCTGACGGTCCGCGTGGATCGCTACGAGAAGCTCGAGATGGAGTACAACCAGGCGGGCAAACCCACCACGACCGTCGCCCTGACCGCGGCCCTGGTGGATTCGAGCGGCCGGCTGCTGTGGACGGCCAGCGGATCGGAAACGGCCGAGGGTCTGTACCACGACCCGAACACGAATCCGGTCGGGATCGACGCCAGCGGGCTCAACAACCGGCCCATCACCACGCAGGGTGGCGCGCCCAGCTTCTCCGAGACGCTCGGCAAACTGCTCGCCCGCTGGGTTCCGAACTTCCCGGCGAAGCCGGCGGCCGCCACGCCCGCGAACTGAACGCGTGATCGTTCCCGACGACGAAGCCGGGATTCGCGCGGCGCTGCGCGAGGCGGGCGAATCGCTGCGCAAGGACGAGGTGCCGGTGGGCTGCGTGATCGTGCACGACGGGTTGATCGTCGGCCGCGGCCACAACCAGGTCGAATCGCTGAAGGACGCGACCGCGCACGCCGAGATCCTCGCCATCGGCGCGGCGTCGAACGCGCTCGGCGGCTGGCGCCTGAGCGACTGCACGCTCTACGTGACGCTCGAGCCGTGCTCGATGTGCGCCGGCGCGATCGTGCTGGCGCGGCTCGGGCGCGTCGTGTACGGCGCGGCCGACCCCAAGGCCGGCGCGTGCGGCTCGGTGCTCGACGTGCTCGGCGAGCGACGGCTCAACCACCGGGCCGAGCTGACGGCGGGCGTGCTGGCGGGGGAATGCGGCGAGCTGCTGCGCGAGTTCTTCCGCCGCCGGCGCAGGGCGGTGCTGCGCCTCGCCGAGGCGGGCGGGCTCGCCGGCGACGAGCCCGGGGCGGACCCGGCCGGCGGGGACTCCGGGGCCTGAGCCGAACGCACCACGCCGCGGCAGGAGTCGTCCGGCGGCGCCCGCAACTCTGGCCGGGCGTCCCGCGCCTGCGATAGACTTCGCCCGCGAAGGCGGGAGCCGGGCGCGCGAAGAGGGAGGCGGTTCATGCGCAGGTGGCTGATCCCGGTGCTGTTGCTCTCGGGGGCGACGTTCGCGACCGCGCCCCAGGCGGCGAGCTACAAGGGCCGTCGCGTGGACGGCCGATGGTTCGAGGGACGTGTCGTCAACACGACCTTCGGCGCCTACGACTGCCAGGTGCGATTCAGCGGCGAGCGGGCGCTCATCCGCCTGCCGGCGCTCTCGCTCCAGCTCGAGGGCTTCCTCGAGGACGAGATCATCACCGACCCGCACGACATCACGGTCGAGGACCCGCGACGCGGCGTCTTCTGGACGCTCAGCGTGTTCAACCTCGGCAGCTGAAGCCCGCGAGTTCCGCCCGCGGCGGCCGGGTCTCGGGTCGGGCGCCTACGCCGCGCTCGCGGAGGGGCGGTTCATGACTTAGCATGACCGCCTGCGCTCCCGCCCCGGAGGATTCCGTTGATGAGCACCGCCGCTTCCGAACCGCTCGTTTCGCTGTCGGGCGAAGTCCCCCTGCGGCCCTTCGAGGCCGCCGGCGCGGCCGGCGAGGAATCGTTTCTCGCACGCGTTCGCGACGGCGTGCTCGGGCACGACGCGCGCATCGAGACCCCGCGGGGAAGCAAGCCGCTCGCCTACTTCGACTACACGGCTTCGGGCCGCTTTCACCGCGAGGTCGAGGACGCGCTCAACCTCGGCGTGCTGCCCTACATGGCGAACACGCACACCGAGACGAGCGCGACCGGCCGGCTGATGACCCGGCTCTACGAGTGCTCGCTGCGCCGCATCGGCGCGTACCTGAACGCCGGGCCCGACGACGTCGTGCTTCCGGTCGGCTCGGGCTCGACCGGGGCGGTGAACCGACTGATCCAGGTGATGGGCCTGCGCCTGCCGAGCCAGCTCGAGGACCGCTGGCATCTTTCGGCCGCGATCCCCGCGAGCGAGCGGCCGGTCGTCTTCCGCAGCCGCATGGAGCACCACAGCAACGACATCAGCTGGCGGGAGACCATCGCCGAGACCGTGTACGTGCCGTTCGACGCGCACGGGCGCGTCTCGCCCGAGCACCTCGACGCGCTTCTCTCGGGCTACGCCGGCCGCGCGGTCAAGATCGGGACGTTCTCCGCGGCTTCGAACGTGACCGGCATCCGCAACGACGTGCACGCGCTCGCGCGCGTGCTGCACCGGCACGGCGCGTGGGCGTTCTTCGACTTCGCGGCGGCCGGGCCGTACGTGGACATGGACCTGCACCCCGCCGGAGCGGACGGGCGGCCGGACCCCGAGGCTTCGCTCGACGCGGTGTTCCTGTCGGTGCACAAGTTTCTCGGAGGACCGCGCTCGCCGGGACTGCTGGTCGCGAACCGCCGGCTGTTCTCGAACCGCGTGCCGGTCGAGCCGGGCGGCGGCACGGTGCTCTACACCGCGCCCGACGAGCACGTCTACCTGAGCGACGCTTCGCACCGGGAGACGGGTGGCACCCCGTCCATCGTCGGCACCATCCAGGCGGGGCTGGCCTTCGACCTCAAGGCCTCGATCGGCGAAGCGCGCGCACGGCGGACCGAGCACGAATGGCTGCGGCGCTTTCTCGCCGAGTTCTCGGATCACCCCTCGATCGAGATCCTCGGCGACCCCACCGTCGAGAGGCTCGGCATCGTCTCGCTCATCTTCCACGGGCTCCATCACAACTTCGCCGTCGCGCTGCTCAACGACTACTTCGGGCTGCAGGTGCGCGGCGGCTGCATGTGCGCGGGCCCCTACGGGCACGACCTGCTGGGGATCGACGACCAGGTCTCGCGGGGCATCCGCCGCGAGCTGGAGCACGGTCACTGCGGCCTCAAGCCCGGCTGGGTGAGGGTGAGCTTCTCGCCGGTCACGCGCGAGCAGGAGTTTCAGACCCTGCTCGAAGGCGTCCGGTTCGTCGCCCAGCAGGGCCGCCGGCATCTCGACGATTATCAGCTCGACGACGCGACCGGCGAATGGAAGCTGCGGGGTGTCGTGGCGTGAGCAACTCCCGGGTTCCCCTTCGGCGTCGCGCGAGCCGGCCCGCGGACGTGCCGGCGTGCGCACGCTGACCCGCCGCGCCGCCGCGACGGTGGTGGCGATCGCCCTGCTGCTGTGGGGCGCGGACAACATCGACCGCGCGGGTGTCCTGCAGTGGCTCGGCTACGCCGCGCTGGCGCTGGGAGCCCTGGTCGCCTACTACGCCCTCACCGGCCGCACGCTGCTTCCCGGGCGCGACGAGGGCGAGTAACCCCCGGGGCCGGCAGGGCCCCGCGCTTCAGCGGCGCGGCTTCGCGTTGAAGCCGGCCCGCAGGAACGAGAGCGCCAGCGGCCACGCCTCCTGCGTCGCGCGCAGGTTGGCGCCGTCGCGGCCGTCCTGCTGGCGCAGGAAACCGTGGCCCGCGCCCGCGAACTCCCGGTGCTGGTACAGCCTGAGCTTCGCGCCGGCGAGCACGCGGCGGGCCGGCTCGATGGTCGCGTTGACGCGAGCGTCGTCGCCGCCGTAAAGCCCGAGCACCGGAACGCGCAGCTTCAGCAGGCTCGCGCTGTCGGGAGCGGAGCCGTAGAAGACGACCGCCGCGTCGAGGTCCGGCCGGCTCGCGGCGTAGGCGAAGCACGTCGAGCCGCCCCAGCAAAAACCGACCGTCGCGCTGCGCCCGTTCGCGGCCGGAAGCGCCTTCGCCCAGGCGCGCACGGCGTCGAGGCGCTCCGCGGCCGTCGCGGGCTTCAGGCGGCGGATCGCGGCGACGACGCTGTCGCGGCCCGGAAACGACGAGGTGCCGCCGCCGCCGGGCCCGAGGCCGGAGAGCAGATCGGGGGCCACCGCGATGAATCCGCTGCGCGCGAGCTGGTCGGCGAGCGCGCGGATCCAGTCCGTGAGCCCGAAGATCTCGTGAATGATCACCACGACCGGCGCCTTGTCGGAGCGCTCGGGATACGAGATCCAGGTGTTCAGCGCCGAGCCGTCCGGCAGCTTCACGTCCTGGTACTCGCCGTGCCGCGGCGAATGCTCGAGCTCGTCCTTCGCCGCCGCTTCGCCGGCCGGCAGGTTCGGATCGCGTGCGGGCGCCGCCACGGCCGGGTCGGTCGCCGCGCCATGATCGTGATCGTGCCCGCCCATGCCCTGGGCGGGCGCCACGGCGGGAAGGAGGAGGAGGGCGGAGAGCACGAGCGGGGCCGAAGCGCGCATGACGTTCCTTTCGTTCGGGGTCGGGCCGCCATCATTGGCGGAATGGGCGCAGGCGGGCAACGGGAATCTGGACCGCGGAGCCGCGGCGCGGCCGCGGCGCTCCCCGCTGGCGATGCGCGTTCGGGCCGGGCTACAGTCCGCCGACTCCTCGGGGGCCCCATGCCGCTGATGCGCAAGGTACTGCTGTCGGCTTCGCGGTCGCGCTGGCTGAGCGAGCGCGCGATGCGCTCCCGGGTCGTGCGGCGGGCGACGCGGCGGTTCATGCCCGGCGAGCGGCTCGACGACGCGCTCACGGCCACGCGCGAGCTCGAACGCGCCGGGATGCCGACCATCCTGACGCGCCTCGGCGAGAACCTCGAAAGCGAGGCGGACGCGCGGGCGGTCGGCGACCATTACGTCGAGGCGCACGAGCGCGTGCGCGCGGCCGGGGTGAACGCCGAGATGTCGGTCAAGCTCACGCAGCTCGGGCTCGACCTGTCGCCCGCGACGGCCCGCGCGAACCTCGTGCGCATCGCCGCCGCCGCCGCCGCGCATGGCCGGACGGTCTGGGTGGACATGGAGGGCTCGGCCTACACGCAGGCGACGCTCGATCTCTACCGGAGCGCCCGCGCCGAGCGCGCCAACCTCGGCATCGCGGTGCAGGCCTACCTGCGGCGCACCGCCGACGATCTGGAGGCGCTGATGGCCGCGGGCGCCGCGATCCGGCTGGTCAAGGGCGCCTACGACGAGCCGGAGCGCATCGCGTTCCGAACCCGGAGCGAGGTGGACGCGAACTACGTGCGGCTCGCCGGGCGCCTGCTCGCAGGCGAGGCGCTCGCGGCCGGGGTGTTCCCGGCGTTCGGCACCCACGACGAGCGCATCATCGAGCACCTGCGCGCGCATGCCGCGGAGGCCGGCGTGGCGAAGGAGCGCTACGAGTTCGAGATGCTCTACGGCATCCGCCGCGAGCTGCAGGCGCGGCTCGCGGGCTCGGGACATCGCGTGCGCGTGCTGATCAGCTACGGCGAGGCCTGGTTCCCGTGGTACATGCGCCGGCTCGCCGAGCGACCGGCCAACGTCTGGTTCGTGGCGCGCAGCGTGTTCGCGAGGTGAGCCGGATGCCCGGGTTCCCGATCGCGACCCGCCCCGCCGAACGCTCATCCGGAGGCAGCGCATGAGTCCGACCCGCAGGAGCGCGCGCACGCGCGCACGCACGTTGTCCGTCTCGTTCCCCGACGACTTCGCGCGCTGGCGGCGCCCGTCGGCCCCGGCCCTCCGCGTCGCGAAGTCGGTGAAGCGCGCGCGCGGGCGGTACCTGCTCGCCGCGCGGCCCGACACGGTGGACTTTCGCGACCGCATGTACCAGGCCTCGCTCGTCGAGGTGCCGCGCGAGCGCCCGCTCGAGGACTTCCTGCGTCTCGGCCTGCCGGTGCTCGATCAGGGCCGCGAGGGCGCGTGCACCGGCTTCGCCCTCGCGACCGTCGTGCACTACCTGCTGCGCACGCGCGCGCCCAGCGGCGATGCCGCCGGGCGGCGGCGCGAGCGGGACTTCGACCGCATCGAGGTCAGCCCGCACATGCTCTACCGCATGGCGCGCCGCTACGACGAGTGGGCGGGCGAGGACGACGACGGCTCGAGCGCGCGCGGGGCGATGAAGGGCTGGTTCAAGCACGGCGTCTGCTCGCTGTCGGCTTGGCCGGCGGCGGATCCGGGCGTCGCGGACACGCTCCTGACCGACGCGCGCGCCCGGGATGCGCTCGCACGACCGCTCGGCGGCTACACGCGCGTCAACCACCGCGACCTCGTGGCCCTGCACGCGGCGCTCGCCGAGGTCGGCATTCTCTACGCGACGGCGTGGGTGCACGCCGGCTGGGAGGCGGTGAAGGCCGATGGCCGCGTGGACCCGCGGCGCGACCGGGGCAACGAGGGCGGCCATGCGTTCGCGATCGTCGGCTACGACCGGGACGGATTCTGGCTGCAGAACTCGTGGGGCGGGGGCTGGGGGCGGAGGGGTTTCGGCCACGTGGCCTACGGCGACTGGCTCAAGAACGGCACGGACGTGTGGGTGGGGCGCCTCGGCGCACCGGTCGGCCTCGCCGCCCGCACGCCGGCCGCGCAGGAGACCGCGGCGAGCCTGGCGGGCGGCGGCGTGAAGACGCCGCTGGCGATCGCCGATCTGCGGCCGCACGTCGTCAGCATCGGCAACGACGGGCGGTTGCGGAACTCCGGGATCATGGCGTCGGACGCGCAGGCGGTGCACCAGCTCTTCAGCGACGACTTCGTCCGGATCACGAAGGGCTGGAAGAAGCGCCGGTTGCTGCTCTACGCGCACGGTGGGCTGTGCGACGAGGACGGCGCGCTGCACCGCATCCAGGACTATCGCCGCGCGCTGCTCGAGGCCGAGGTCTATCCGCTCGCGTTCGTGTGGAAGACGGATTACTGGACGACGATCCGCAACGTGCTCGAGGACGCGCAGCGCCGGCGAAAGCCGGAGGGCATCCTCGATGCGACCCGCGACTTCCTGCTCAACCGTCTCGACGACGCGCTCGAGCCCGTCGCGCGCGCCGCGACGGGCAAGCTCGAGTGGGACCAGATGAAGCAGAACGGCCTCGCGGCGACGCTGCAGGCGAACGGAGGCGCGCGGCTGGTGGCCGAATACGTGCGCCAGCTCGCCGCGCAGGGCGTCGAGGTGCACGTCGCCGGGCACAGCGCCGGAAGCATCTTCATGGCGCCGCTCGTGCGGCTGCTCGCGACCCGCGGCGCGGTGGACTGGACCGGACTGCCCGACACTCCGGGCATCGTGCATCCGGCCTCCGAGCCGGGTCTCGAAGTCCCGATCGAGAGCGTCACGATGTGGGCGCCCGCGTGCACGATCGACCTGTTCGCCCGCTGCTACAAGCCGGTCGTGGACGCGCGAGGGGTCGGGCGCTTCGCGCTCTTCACGCTGACGGACAAGGCCGAGCAGGACGACCACTGCGCGCACGTCTACAACAAGTCGCTGCTTTACCTGGTCTCGCACGCGTTCGAAGCGACGGCGCGTAATCCCCTGATCCCGGTCGGCGCGAAGGGCCGGAACCTGTTCGCCGCTGGCGTCGGGATCCTCGGCATGGAGTGGTGGCTCACGCGACACCCCGAGACACGGAACTGGTTCCAGCGGCTGGACGGCGCGAGTTCGATGGCCGACGAGGGCGCGGCCGTCTGGGTGCTGTCGCCGAACGCCGTCGGCGAGGGTTCGCGCAACGGCGCGGGCGCGAAGCACCACGGAGACTTCGACGACGACGGCGCGACCGTGCAGGCGACGCTGGCGCGCATCCTCGGCCGTCCGTCGCTGGCGGCGGGCGCGGTCCGGCCGACCTTCGATCGGACCGCGGCTTCGCGACGCGACCGGCGCGAGGCCTACAACCGGAAGTAGCTCCCCGGCCGCGTGGCGATTCGTTCGCGGCGATCGTCCGGCGCGAGACGCGGGCCGGCGCCGGCGCGCTCGCGTCACGCGGCGCCGCGCTCGTCACGGCGCGTGCGCCGGGGCCCCGGGCCGTGCGAGAGTGCGGGGCATGAGAGTTTCCGCGCTCCTCGCACTGCCCGCCGCGGTCGTTCTCGCGACGATCGCCTTCGTCCCGGCGCCGCGCGCGGCGGAGACGTCCGACACGCTGAGCTGGCAGTGGCACCTGCGGGCGGCGCGTGCGGCGCTCGCGTCGGGCGATGACGCGCTGGCGCGAGCGCACCTGATCGCGACGGATTCGCTGTCCGGCGGGTACACCGGCGCCAAGTCGGCGCTGGCGACGCTGGCGGCGCGCGCGGGCGACCGCGAGGGCGTGCTGCGCTGGCTGGACGCGTTCGCGCGGACCGGCCTGACGCGCGACGTCGGGCGCGACACGCTGTTCGCGCCCTGGCGGCAGGACAGCGCGTTCCGCGCCATCGCCGCGCGCCTCGCGGCCAACGCCGCGCCGGTGGGGGATCTGTCGCCCGCCGTCGCGCTCGGCGACGCCTCGCTGCTCGCCGAGGACGTCGCGTGGGACGCGCCGCGCGGGCGCTTCCTCGTCAGCTCGATCCACCGCAGGCGAGTCCTCTCGGTGGACGGCGCCGGCCGTGTCGCCGGCTTCACCGAGCCCGGCGCGGGCATGACGTGGGGCGTCTATGGACTCGCGCTCGACGCCGCGAACGGCCTGCTGTGGGCGACGACCGCCGCGGGGCCCGAGTGCGACGCGTACAGTCCGTCCGACTCGGGACGCACGGCGCTGTTCGCCTGCGATCTGCGGACCGGCCGGATGCGGCGGCGTATCGAGCTGCCGCGCACGGCCGCGCGCCAGGTGCTCGGCGACCTCGCTGTCGGACTCGACGGCACGGTGTACGCGAGCGAATCGCTGGGCGGCGCGATCTACCGCCTGCGCCGCGGTGGCGCCGCGCTCGAGACGCTCGTGCCCGCGGGCGGGTTCGTCTCGCCCCAGGGCTGCGTTCTCTCGGCCGACGGCGCGCGGCTCTACGTGGCCGATTACGCCCGCGGGATCGCCGCGGTGACGCTGGCCGGCGGCGGAGTGACGTGGCTGCCGCGGCCCTACTCGCTCTCCTCGGGCGGCGTGGACGGCCTCTACCGCGACGGCGATCGGCTGATCGCGATCCAGAACGGACCGAATCCGAAGCGCGTGCTCGAGCTGTCGCTGGATTCGGCCGGCACGCGCATCACCGCCTGGCGCGTGCTCGCGCAGGGCGGCGAGCGGCTGGGCGAGCCGAACCACGGCACACGGGTCGGACGCGAGTTCTACCTGATCGGCGACAGCGGCTGGGACCGCGTGGGCGAGGACGGCCGGCTGCGCACGGGCGCGGACTCACGGCCGCCCGTGCTGCTCAGGCTGTCGCTCGACGACCGCTGAAGCCGGTCCCGGCGGACACGGGGTCAGAGCGGCCAGTCGCGCAGGATGCGTTCGGTGTCCTCGAAGTGTCCTTCCTCGTCGGCGACGATGTTCTCGAGGTGCACCTGCAGGCCCTTGTCGCCGGACTGCTCCGCCTGCTTCGCCCGTTTGGTGTAGTCGGCGCGGGCGCGGCGCTCGGCCTCGAGCACGGCCATCAGCATGTCGTGGTTGGTGTGCGCGACCGGCACCGGGCGCGGAACGGTGGTCGGCTCGCCGCCGAGGGCGACGATCTTGTTCGCGAGGAACTGGGCGTGCGCGGTCTCGCCCGGAACCTCGGAGAGGAAGAACTGCGAAAGCTGCGGCCGGAAGGGGCCGGTCGTCTTCGCGGCGTAGGTCATGTACTGGATGATGGCGCTGAGCTCGCCCGCCAGATCCTCGTTGAGCAGCGCGATCATCTTCGCGTTCCGGTTCGCGGCGGGTTTCTTCCTGACAGCCATGTGGAGCCTCCGTGGTGACCCCCGAAGGGGTGCGGGGTGGGTGCGGCGACGTCGCGAACCTACACCCATCGCACGCCCGGCGGCCCGCGGGGTTGTCCGGAGGGGAAACCGCACGACGTGCCGGCGCGACGCCGTGGAGGTAGTATCGCGCGCGTTCATGCCCGACGACGCCCACGATCCTCTGCTGCGATTCGCGCCCGCCACCGTGCACGGGCGCTACTTCGTGCGTCCGCCCGCCGGGACGGGCGGCGCGTGCTGGCTGGTGGGATTTCACGGCCAGGGGCAGACGGCCGAAGCGTTCTTTCCATCGCTCGCGCGGGTGCCGCGCTCGGGTCGCTGGCTGGTCGCCTCCGTACAGGGACTCAATCGCTATTACTCCGGCAGGTCCGACGCCGTCGTCGCCAACTGGATGACACGGCAGGACCGCGAGCAGGCGATCGCCGACAACGTCGCCTGGGTGGACGGCGTGTGCGACGCGCTCGAGCGCGAGTTCGGCCCTCCACGCGCGATCGTCTTCGCCGGCTTCTCGCAGGGCGTCGCGATGGCCTACCGGGCCGGCCTGCTCGGCCGGCGGGAGTGCGCGGCCATCATCGTCTCGGGCGGGGATGTGCCGCCCGAGTTCGCCGCCGGCACCCCGCGCCCGTGGCCGCGAGTCCTCCTGGCGACCGGCGATGGCGACGGCTGGTTCACGCCCGCGCGGCTCGAGGGCGACCTCGCCATCGTCCGGCTCTCGCGCCCCGACGCACGCTGGCTGGTCTTCGAGGGCGGGCACGAGTGGAGCGAGGCGCTCAGCGAAGCGGCGGGCGGCCTGCTCGCGGAGATCGAGCGCGGGGTGTAGGACGCGCCCGGTGCGCGGACCCGGGCCCGGGCCGATGCCCCGGACGGGCTTCGGGTGCGTCCTTCCGCCGCGAACTCCCGGGTCGTCCGGTGACGCCGCGCGGCTAGCTTCCGTCGAGCCCCATGCGCTTCACCAGCGCGGGGAAGCGCGGATCCTGGCGAATGCCGTCGAGCCGGGGATGGACGCGCAGGAAGACGAGCCCGGTCGAGCCCTCCTCGAACGCGGTATCGAGCCAGCGAAACGCGTCCTCCACGTCGCCCAGGCAGGCGTGCAGGACGGCGATGCCCCATGCCGAGACCACCTGCCGGCCGCGGGCCGCGGTCAGCTCCGCCAGCATGCGTCGTGCTTCGGCGGCGTCGCCGCGGCTGACCGCGAGATGCGCGAGTCCGAAGTTCGGCCCGGCGACGCCGCCGGCGAGGCGCCGGCCCTCTTCGTACTGTTCCCGCGCCTCGTCGTGGCGTCCCAGCGCCTCGAGCGAACGCGCGAGGTCCGTGTGCGCCCCGTCGAAGCGCGGGTCCAGCTGGATGGCCTTGCGGTACCAGTCCGCGGACGTTTCGTATTCGCGCCCGTAATAGTAGGCGTCGCCCACGGAGGTGTGCAGAATCATGGACAGCGGATCGAGGCTCACCGCCCTGAGCATGGCCTCCTGTGCCTGCGGGTGCTGCTCGATGCAGTAGAGCGCGCGGCCGAGGACCTGCCAGGTGTTCGCCAGCCCGGGGTTCAGCTCGATGGCGCGCCGCAGCTCGGCGAGTCCGCCCCGCATGTCACGCCCGCGCAGACGCACCTGCCCGAGCACGACGTACGCCGTGGCGAGCGTCGGGTCCAGTTCGATCGCCCGCTGCGCCGCGCGGCGCGCCTGCCCCATGGCCGCGGCCGGCGGGGCCATGCCGCGCGAGGCGCGCGTGGCGTGGCAGTCGGCCAGTCCGGCCCAGGCGGGGGCGTGGCCGTCGTCCAGCTCGAGCGCGCGCTCGAAGTGGCGCACGGCCAGCTCGATCGCCTGCGGAGACGTCGCCTCGGCCACGTGCGCGCCCTTGAGGTACTCGAGGTGGGCCTCGGGGTTGACTTCCCGGCGCTGCGCGAGCCGCGCGGCCTCGCCCGGACTCACCCGCAGGGTGATCTCACGGGCGACCGCCGCGGCCACGTCGCTCTGCAGGTCGAGCACGTCCTCGAGCTTGCGGTCGTAGCGGCTGCTCCACAGCGTCCGGTCGGCGCGCGCCGAGACCAGCTGCACGTTGATGCGCACGCGGTCGCCCACCAGCAGCGCCGAGCCTTCGATCACCGCGTCCACGTCGAGCTCGGCGGCGATCTCGGTCACGGACTTCTGCACGCCCTTGTACTTCATCGCGCTGCGCCGCGAGATGACGCGCAGGCTCTCGAGTCGGGCGAGATCGGAGATCAGGGCCTCGGTCATGCCGTCGGCGAAGTACTCCTGCGCGGGGTCGCGCGAGACGTTGTCGAGCGGCAGCACGGCGAGCGAGCGGATCGAGGCGCCCGCGGCGGTTCCGGCCGCGGCGCCGGCGGTGGCCGGAACCACCGCGCCGGCCGCGCGCAGGCGCGTCAGCTCGCGGACGATCTCCGTGGCATCGGGGAAGCGGGCCCCCGCGTCCTTCGCGAGGCAGCGCTCGACGAGGCGCGCGAAGGCTTCCGGCAGGTCGGGCCGCAGTCCGGGCAGTGGCGGAGGGGTGTCGCGCAGGATCGCCGAGCTGACGTCGGCGAGCGTCTCCGCCGCGAACGGATGCCGGCCGCTCGCGAGCTGGTAGAGAACGATCCCGAAGGCGAACTGGTCGGTGCGCGCGTCCACCGGGCCGCCGCGCACCTGCTCGGGGGCCATGTAGGGAAGCGTGCCTGCGCCCTGGCCGACCAGCGTGAAGGCCTGGAGCGTGGGGGAGTTGCTGTCGGACGGTCTGCTGGCTTCGCCGGCGGGGCGGGAGAGCCCGAAGTCGAGGACCTTGACGCGGCCCTCCGTCGAAAGCATCACGTTGCGTGGTTTGAGATCCCGGTGCACGACGCCGCGCGCGTGGGCGGCCGCGAGCGCCTCGGCGAGCGGCAGGGCCAGCTCGAGCAGCGGGATCAGCGCGAGGCCGCCGCGCGCCGTGAGCGGCTCCAGCGTCTCGCCCTCGATCAGCTCCATGGTCAGGAAGCGCACGCCGGCGCTCTCCTCGATCGAGTGCAGGACGACGATGTTCGGGTGGCTGAGCGCGGCGACCGTGCGCGCCTCGCGCTCGAAAAGCGCAAGGCGTTCGGGGTGGTCGGCGACCGACTCGGGCAGGACCTTGATGGCCACGTCCCGGCCCAGCTTCGTGTCGCGCGCACGCCAGACCTCTCCCATGCCGCCCGCGCCCAGAGGGGCGAGCACCTGGTAGTGGGCGAGCCGCTGTCCGGGCTGGAGCGGCATGGTGGGGTCTCCGGGGGGGGGGGGGCGGGATGAAGGAGCAGGAACCGCGCGGACCGTGCGGTGCGGGGAGCGGCCGGGCGGCAGGATAGCAGGGGGATCGGAGCCCGACAGCCCGCCTGCGGCCCTTTTCGTGACCGCCGCTCGATCGCGTGTGACGCCCACCGCTTTGCGGCATTCCAGAAAACGTCCGGCACCCGCCGGACGACTCGCCGTGCGAGTTCTCCTGTCCGCCCCACCCGCCCCGGGAGGCCCCATGATCTCCTCGACCGACACCACCCGCCCCCTGCGCGCGGCCCTCCGCGTGGCCGGCGCCATTTCCCTGGCGCTCGCGCTCGCAGCGCCCGCCTTCTCCGCCGAAACCCCGCCCACCGAGCTCGTGATGCCGAAGCTGTGGGAACCCGACCGAAGCGCACAGGCGTTTCCCGGGCTGGCCGAGGTCATGAGCGGCGAGGGGTCGGACGCGAACCTCACCGCGACCCGCATGGGTGCGCTGGCGGCTGGCCTCAAGCCGCCCGCGCAGCCGTCGCTCGTGGGCACGGCTCCCGGCTGGGCGTACGAATCGAACGTCGCGAGCCGCGACCTCGGCAGCTACGCGCACCCGCTGGGCGACCTCAACGGCGATGGCTACGGCGATTTCGCCGCGACCGGAGACGTCAACTCGTTCAACACCGCGCTCTATGTGTTCCTCGGCTCGGCGTCGGGGCCCGCGCTCCAGCCGGGCTTTCCGGTCACGACGCTGCCCGCGGACGCGGCGATCTGCCCGGCCGGCGACGTCAACGGCGACGGCTTCGCCGACATGGCCATGTTCTGGCCGAACAACGGCAACCTGCGGCTCTACTTCGGCAGCGCCGCCGGCCTCAGCATGTCCGGCTTCAACACGCTCAACGCGCACTTCCCGGCGCTCTCGCTCGGCATGAGCGGCGGGCCGGCGGGCGACGTGAACGGCGACGGCTACGGCGACGTCATCTTCGGCATGCCCAACTACGGCTCGATGTTCCCGTGCGGTCCCGCGACCGGCGCCGGGCTGGTCGAGGTGATGTACGGTTCGGCCACCGGGATCTCGGCGACGAGTAACTGGTACGGCCCTGGATGCTACTCGGTCGGCAACGGCGCCGGCCTCGGCACTTCGGTCGCGGGCGCGGGCGACGTCAACGCCGACGGCTTCGACGACATCATCGCCGGCGCGCCGGGCGCGGACCTCTACCTTTACGGGGTCGTCGGCAAGGCGTACGTCGTCTACGGCTCGGCCACCGGGTTGCCGCTGCTGAACGGCTTCGCCAACGTCGGTTCGATCTCGTCCGGCACGACGATCGCGGGGCAGCACCTGTACGGCACGTTCGGCAGCTCGGTCGCGGCGGCCGGCGACGTGAACGGCGACGGCTACGCCGACGTCGCGGTCGGCTCGCCCTACGACGACAACTTCGGAACCGATGCGGGCCTCGCCTCGATCTTCCGCGGCACGTCCGCGGGCGTGGACACGGCGACCGCGAACCGCCTGTGGTGGGACAGCGCCGGCCTGCCCGGCGCGATGTTCGGCGTCTCGCTCGATCCCGCGGGCGACGTGAACGGCGACAGCCACCCGGACCTGCTGATCGGCGAGACCTCGCGCTGGGACCTGCTGCAGAGCGCGGGCAGCGTGATGCTGATCCAGCAGACCCTCGCCAGGCCCAGCACCTACGCGACCGCGCGCACCGCGGGCGACGTGAACGGCGATGGGCTCAGCGACGTGCTCGTCGGCGACACCTACTGGACGAATGGCGAGAACCTCGAAGGGCGCGTGTCCGTCCACTACGGCGCCGGCGGGGCGCCCTCGACGTTCGCCAACTGGTCCGTCACGCAGAGCGCGATCGACAACCCGAACCTCGGCTGGTCGGTGGCGGGCGGCGACGTGAACGGCGACGGCTACGAGGACGTCATCGTCGGCTGCCCGACCTGGTACGACTTCACCACGGGCGGCAGCAACAACAACGGCCTGCTGATGGTGTTCTACGGTCACATGACCGGGCTTTCGCCGTCGTACGACTGGTTCTACTACGGCGCCAACGGCGACCAGACCGGCCTCTCGGTCGCGACCGCCGACGTCAACGGCGACGGCTACGCCGACATCCTCGCCAGCGCGCACACCGCGGCGGGCAACAGCGGCCTCGTGCGCGTGTGGTTCGGCAGCTCGAGCGGGCCCTCGGTCTCTGGCCCCAACCAGACGCTCACTGCCCCGGCCCCCGGCGGCTACTTCGGAGCCTCGGTCGCGGCCGCGGGCGATGTCAACAACGACGGCTATCCAGACGTCGTCGTGGGCGCGCCGAACGCCGAGGACCCTGTCACGCCGATCAGCGACCAGGGCGTCGCCTACGTCTACCTGGGCGGCGCGGGCGGCGTGGTGACACCGCCGGTGTGGTCGCGCGCGGGCGCACAGGCGAACTCGCACCTCGGCCAGAGCGTCGCCGGCGCCGGCGACGTGAACGGCGACGGGTACGCCGACGTCGTCATCGGCGAGCCGGACTTCGACTCGGTGGATCGGTTGGGCAATCCCTACCCGGACGCCGGACGCGTCCACATCGCGTACGGTTCGGCGGGCGGCCCCAGCGGCTCCTACTTCATGAACACGTTCGCGTCCTGGCGCTTCGGCGCCAGCGTCGCGGGGGCCGGCGACGTGAACGGCGACGGCTACAGCGACATCATCGTCGGCGGTCCGTCCGCCACGAACACGCTCCCGGGCGAAGGCGTGGCTCGCGTTTTCGCCGGCGGCCCATTCGGCCTTGGCGGCCTGCTGTGGTCGCAGTTCGGCGGCGAGGCGAACGGCGGGTTCGGCTCCGCGGTCTCCTCGGCCGGCGACGTGGACGGCGACGGGCTGAGCGACGTGCTGGTCGGCGCCGTGTTCCAGGACATGGGAGGCCCGCAGGATCAGGGCCGCGCCTACGTGTACCGCGGCCCGCTGCCCGCGGGCGCAAGCCCCGTGTGGACCGCGAGCGGCGGCTCGACGTTCGCGAACCTCGGCCATTCCCTCGCCAACGCGGGCGACGTGAACGGCGACGGCTGGAGCGATCTCGTCTTCGGCCTGCCGGGCTACAACGGCACCGGCTACCGCCAGGGCATTGCGCGCACGTACTACGGCTGCGGTTATGGCGGCGCGTTCCAGATCGGCCGCGCCTACCGGTTCACCGCGCCTGCCCACCAAATGCAGCCCTCGACGATGAGCGACCCGGGCGGCGTGTACCTGCTCTCGACCGGCCGGTCGTCGGCGGGCCGCGCCAAGGTGCGCCTGCAGTATCGCGTGGATCCGGTGGTCGGACTGCCGGGTGGAGCCACGGCCGGATTCACGGGCTGGTACGCGACCGGCGCTCCGGGCGCGTACGGCAGCCTGGCGGGCATGATCGCGGGCGCGGGCGGTCTCACCGCCGGCGTGCCCTACGCGTGGCGGATGCGCACGCTTTCCAACAACATCTACTACCCGACGGGGCCGTGGCGCTCGCCCGAACGCAGCGGTCGGCGCGAGGCCGACTTCCGCACGCCGGGAACGTTCCTCGACGTGGCCGACGGGCGCCGTCCCGCCGAACTCCTGCTCGCCGACGTGCGGCCGAATCCGATGCGGACCTCGACCTCGGTGGTGTTCTCGCTCTCGAAGCCAGGTCCCGTGTCGCTGTCGGTGCACGACGTGATGGGGCGCCGCGTGCGCGTGCTGTCGCGCGGTGACCTCGGCGCCGGCGAACACCGGATCGCATGGGACGGCGCCGGCGACGACGGCCGGGCGGTGAGCGCGGGCATCTACATCGTGCGGCTGGAAGCCGAGGGCCGTGCGCTGAGCCGCAAGGTCGTGCGCATGAAGTGAGACGGGCGTCCGGGCGCGCGGTCATGGGCCGTGCGCCCGGGGGAAACGGACGTCTCACGAACGGCGGCCACCCTCGCGGGTGGCCGCCTCGTTCGCGGGCTCCACGCCGCCCGGCATTGGTGGCTCGCCCCCAGCTGCGGTAAGACTCGGGCGAAATCCCGGATGCGCGCCGGGCCTGACGCCCCGCGCGGCGCCGGGGCGCGGGGAGGCAGGAATGCGCGAGTCGCCGTGGAGCGCGCCGGGAACCGTCGCCGGGTTCGCGCAGTCGCCGCCCAATGCCGTGCTCATGCGCTTCGCCGGGGAGCTCCGTGCCGCGGGAGCGCACCGTGCGCTCGACCTGGGCTGCGGCGCGGCCCGCAACGCGGTCCCGCTCGCCGAAGCCGGATGGGAAGTCTTCGGGCTCGACGATTCCATGCCCATGCTCGACGCCGCGGCGCGGCGTGCCCGTGCGGCCGGCGTCGCCGCGCGCGTACGACTTGCCTGCGCCACGATGGACCGCCTGCCCGTGCGCGCCGGCAGCTTCGATCTCGTGATCGCGCACGGCATCTGGAACCTCGCGCGCGACGGGGAGGAGTTCCGGCGCGCCGTGCGCGAGGCGGCGGCCGCGGCCTCGCCGGGCGCCGGACTGTTCGTCTTCACCTTCTCGCGAAACACGTTCGGACCCGAAGCCCCGCCGGTGCCGGGCGAGTCGTTCGTGTTCACGCAGTTCTCGGGCTCGCCGCAGGTGTTCCTGACCGGGGCTCAGCTCGTGACCGAGATGGCGGCGGCCGGGTTCGAGCCGCACCCGTCGGTGCCGCTCACGGAATACAACCGCCCCCCGGCCGGCGCGCTTCGCGCCGGCGGCCCTCCGGTCATCTACGAGGCCGCGTTTCGCCTCGGGACCTGACGCCGCCGGTCGCCTGCGGCGGTCACGCGGCTGCAAACCTTCGAGAATCGTGCTTGGTTCTCCAGGCCGCGCCGGTGCATCCTTCTCGCACGGGCGCGCGGGCCACTCCCCGGTGCGGCGCGCCGAAAGGAACGCGTCGTGAATGGACCGATGAGAGTGGGATTCGTGGGGCCGATCGCGCTGGCCGGTGCTCTGCTCGCGGTCGCGCTCGTGCTCGTCGCGGGCAGCGTCCAGGCGCAGGGAGAGGGTCGCGCCTGGCGCATGAAGGCCGGCGGCGGTGAGCGCCACAGCGGTGGCGACGTGCGCTGGAAGGGCGATGGCGGCCGTGTGCGCGGCGGTGGTCCGGGCTGGAGCGGAACCCGGGGCCACGGTGGCGGCGACGTGCGCTGGAAGGGCGACGGTGGCCGTGTGTGGAACGGCGGCGGCACGCACCGCGACTGGGTGTCGCGTGGCCGCGGTCACGACCACGGCGGGTTTGACGGCTGGCAACACCCGCGCGGCACGTCGCGCTACTACCGCGGGCGCGCCTGGTACCCCCGCACCTCCTACTACTACCGCCATCCACGCCCGCGCGCCTACTTCAGTGTCGGCATCGGGCTGCCCTATTACTGCCCGATCCGCTACCGCAGGGTCGTCGTGCGGCAGCCGGTGGTGAGCCCGTACGAGGACGGGATCAGCGTGGACAACCTGCCGCCGGCGGGTTGCTACTACTGGGATCCGTACTGCGACCGGGAGTTCCCGGACCTCGACAGCTACACCGATCATGTGGACCGGGCCTCGCACCGCCAGACGATCGAGATTCGCGATCGCGATCGGGGCGGGTACGTGCGCACGCTGGTCCTCGACGACGGCTACTGGGTGGTTCAGGGATAGACCCGCCGGTCCGGCGCCAGGAAGAGCGAGACGCCCGCGCGGGGGATCGCGCGGGCGTCTCGCGTCATGGCGCGGCGCGCTGCTACGGATCGCGGCGGCGGATCTCCGACTCGCGCTTGCGCGCCCAGGCGTCCAGCCAGCGCACCCAGCCCGGCGGCGGCGGCACCGCGAAATCCTTCGCCGTCGCCACCCGGCCCTCGAGCAGCAGTTCGCGGGGCTGGTGGTAGGTGCCGAACACCCAGTCGGCGATCGGCAGCGAGAAGAAGCCCGAGATCGCCTCGTTGCACGAGATGTTGGCGTGGTGCATGTGATGGAAGCCGTAGATGCGCCGCCACAACGCGCCGAAGCGCGGGTGTTCGGTCGCCTTCTTCCACCACTCGTAGGGCCGGTGCTCGACGGCGTGCAGGATCTCGTAGAGGCACATGGACCAGGTGATGGCCGCGTACCCGCCCATCAGGACCGGAGCCTTCGGCAGCAGGAACTGGATCAGCAGCAGCAGCGGCGTGAAGAACGCCCAGAAACCCAGGATCGCGTACCAGGGGAACGCCGAGTCGAGGTGCTGCTCCTCCTCGATGATCGGGTAGCGGTTCAGGACGTAGCGGTCATGCCCCTCGGGCGCGGGCTGCAGCTTGATCGGGGTCAGGCCGTGGTGGCTGCGGTGCGCGTTCGCGAACCACCGCAGACGGGTCGAGGTCACCGCGTGCAGGACGTAGCGGTGGAACACCCACTCGAAGAAGCACAGGAACAGGTGCCCGGCGAGGAACGCCAGCGCGAGCGGGCCCCAGCCGGCGGCAAACTGCCGCGCCCACACGTCCGGCAGCAGGAAGCGGAAGGCCACGAGCAGCAGCGCGTACTGGCCGAGCGCCAGCACGGCGAACCAGAAGATCGAGAACTTTTCCTGCGTGCGGGCTGGCGTGTTCAGGGGGACTCCGGCGGGTGCTGGCGGCGGGGAAGTCCCCGGCGGCCCTGGGGCACCCGGGACCGCCTCGGCGGCCGATGCGATTGCGTTCGGTGCTTCGTTGACGCATGAATGTTGCCTGATCCGGCGAACGGGTCAAGCGTGCTCCGACCGGCGCGGCCTCGGCGACGACCGGCGGTGTCGCGGCGGCGGTGGCCCGCAATGACCGCGCACCGAGCCGCGCACGCGGGCATCGAGACAACAAGAGCCGCGCAAGGCGGCGCCATTCGTTCTCAACGGGAGGAAGCCATGAGCCAGTCCGGCGCACCGGAGCAGGGAGCCGACCTCGCGAAGGGGGTCGCGTTCGCGGATCTCGCCGACGGCGGCATGATCGCGGGCCACGTGAACGGCGAGCCGGTGCTGATCGCCCGGCGCGGCGACGAGCTGTTCGCGATCGGCGCCTCGTGCACGCACTACGGCGGCCCGCTCGGCGAGGGGATCGTCGTCGGCGACACGGTGCGCTGCCCGTGGCACCACGCCTGCTTCAGTCTGCGCACGGGCGAAGCCGTGCGCGCGCCGGCGCTCGATCCGGTGGCGCGCTGGAGCGTCGAGCGGCGCGGCGACCGCGTGTACGTGACCGGCAAGCTGCCGGCCGCTGCCCCGCGGCGCACGCTGCCGGCCGGAACGAATGCGCCCGAGTCGGTCGTCATCGTCGGCGGCGGCGCCGCCGGAGCTTCGGCCGCCGAGACGCTGCGGCGCGAAGGCTACGACGGTCCGGTCACCATCCTGAGCGCCGACGCCGACCCGCCCTGCGACCGGCCCAATCTGTCGAAGGGCCTGCTCTCGGGTGGCGCGACGGCGGAGGCCGTCGTGCTGCGTGCGCCGGCCTTCTACCGGGACCTGCGCGTCGAGCTGAAGCTCGGGGCGCGCGTCGCCGGGCTCGACACGGGCCGCCGCACGCTGCGGCTCGAGAGCGGCGAGAGCCATGCGTATGGCTCGCTGCTGCTCGCCACCGGTGCGGACGTCGTGCGGCTCGAGGTTCCGGGCGCCGACCTGCCCCACGTGCGCTACCTGCGCAGCTTCGCCGACGGGCGCGCGCTGCTCGAGCGGGCCACGGCCGCGAAGCGCGTCGTCGTCATCGGCGCCAGCTTCATCGGCCTCGAGGTCGCCGCCTCGCTGCGCACGCGCGGCGCCGAGGTGGATGTCGTCGCGCCGGGTCGGGTGCCGATGGAGCGCGTGCTCGGCGAGCGCGCGGGCGCGGGCTTCCAGCGCCTGCACGAGAAGAAGGGCGTCCGCTTCCATCTCGGCACGAAGCCGGCGGCCATCGCGGTGGACTCGGTGACGCTCGCGAACGGCGAGCGGCTTGCCGCCGACCTGGTGGTGGTCGGCATCGGCGTTCGCCCGTCGCTCGAACTGGCCGAGCGGGCGGGCCTCGCGATCGAGCGCGGCGTGCTCGTCAACGAGTTCCTCGAGACCAGCGTCCCCGGAATTTTCGCCGCGGGCGACATCGCGCGCTGGCCCGACCCGCTCAGCGGCCAGCGCATCCGTGTCGAGCACTGGACGGTCGCGCAGCGGCAGGGCAGGACGGCAGCGCTCAACATCCTCGGGCGGCGTGAACGCTTCACCGCGGTGCCCTTCTTCTGGACCGAGCAGTACGACCTGTCGCTCGTCTACGTCGGCCACGCGGAACAGTGGGACGCGGTCGAGTTCGAAGGCGAGGTGGACCAGTACGACTGCGGGATCACCTACCGCCTGGGCGGAAGGAAACTCGCCTATGCCAGCGTCTATCGCGATCACCCGAGCCTGCGGGCCGAGGTCGAAATGGAAGCCGCGGTGGAGGCGCTCGCCGGAGGCGTCAGCCGCTAGTTCCGAAACCACCGGCGCCCGGACGCCGCCGCCGGCCCTGCCGTTCGCCTAACGGGCGGCCGGCTCCGCGTCGAGCGCCCGCGGACCGTCTCCGTGGTGTCCGCCGTGGACAAGGTGCCGGACCAGCCCGATGGCGGTGATCGCCCAGAGCGCGAGCGCGAGAGGCAGGAAGACGCGGGCGAGCGCCTCGAGCGGCGCGAACGGCAGCGCCTGCGCCAGGCGCCAGGTCGCGGCGGCGTACATGCCGAGCGGGAAGACCATTCCCCAATACTGCGGATCGTAGGCGAACGGATAGCGCCGGACGGCGTGCCGCCAGATGCCGAGCATCATCAGCAGCGGCACCCACCAGGTGCCCGCGGCCCAGAAGAACAGCGTGAAGCCGAGCAGGAACGGCCGGAGTTCCGCGAGCAGCGGTGAGGCGTCACGGGCGAGCAGCAGCGCCGAGCCGGTGAGGGTCGTGATCGCCACCGCGCCCATCGTGATCCAGTAGGTCGGCGTGAGCGCGACGCTCAACAGCGACACGAACGTGAAGCGGTAGAAGATCAGGGTGATGATCGCGAGGTAGAGCATGCAGCCGATGAGGAAGAAGACGATCGCGCCGAACGCCACCGTCTCCTTCGGCCAGCCGAACGGCGTCCGCAGGGTGATCGCGAGCACCGCGACCGACTGCGTCGCGACCGTCGCGATCAGCCAGGCGCCGTTGATCCCGCGCTCCAACGAGGGCTTGATCCGCCGGACGATGACGATGGTGAAGAACGAGTACATCACCACGGCCCACAGCACGAGCCCGGCGGCGAGCAGGATCTGCGCCGGCCCGCGCCAGCCGCCGACGATCAGGCACTGGCTGCCGAGCACGCAGGTGCCGGCGACGGTCGTGAAGAAGCCCGAGCCGCGCGCGTGATCGGCGAGGTCGGCGAGCAGCCGCCGGCGATGGAACACGGCGCGGGCGAGCGTCATCAGCACGAGGATCGCGTAGACGGGCAGGTTGACCGCGAGCAGCGCCACGGCCACCGCCCGACAGCCGAGCAACTCGCCGGCGATCGAGACGATGCCCGTGGCCATGACGAGGGCGAAGTAGCCGGGGAAGAGTCCGGCCACCGCGCGGGCGAGCCGTCCGGAGGGCGCGGAATCGTCGGAAACCGGCAGCAGATCGCCGGTCGTCATCACCGCTCGACCCGGTAGACGTAGCGCAGCAGGCCGAGATTGAGCAGGAAGCAGCCGAGACTTGCGGCCGCGGCGGGCAGCGCGACTCGCCGGTCGCCGCCGAGGTAGGCGTTCATCGTCGCGGTCAGCAGCCACAGCTGCAGCGCCACCACGAGCGCGGCGATCGAGACGATCCCCGAAAGGATCAGCAGGCGCTGGGCGCGCGAGAAGCGCCGCAGGCGGCTCACGACGTGCGCTCCGTGACGCCCACGGCCCACACGACCCCGTCGCGCACTTCGAGGTCCACGCGCGGCAGCGGCCGGCGCGGCGGGCCCGAGAGCGGCCGGCCGGTCGCGAGGTCGAAGTTGCCGTTGTGACACGGGCAGTGGAACCGGCCCTGCTCGACCTGCGGCAGCACCGGACAGGAAAGGTGCGTGCAGCGCTGGTCGTAGGCGACGACCTGGCTTTCGGCGAGGCGCACGAGCAGCCGCGGCTCGCCGGGCCCGGGATACTCGAACTGCAGCGAGCCGCCGATCGGCAGCGCGTCGAGGCGCGTGATCGGCTTCTCGGGGAAGCGCGCGCGCGCGTCAGTGAGGCTCCTGGCCAGGATCCACGCCTGCCCGGCGACGAACGCGAAGCTCGTCAGCGTGAGGAACTTGATGAACTCGCGGCGGGCCACGTAGTGATCCTGCGGAACATCAATCGGAAAGTCGCGCCGCCATTGCGGCTGCTCCGCCGCCGGCCGGCCGTCGGGAGGGATCGTCAGCTCGTCGGGATCGCGCAGGCTCACGGTTCGCTCTCCTGGTAGAGGTTCGCCAGCAGCGGATCGGGCGGGCTGGCGGGGGCCGTGGATTCGAGCGGCTCGGTGATGGCGAGCAGCGGTTCGGCGTGGTTCTTCGGCACCAGCATGCGCACCCGCGTCGTCACGACCTGCGCGCCGAATCGGAAGGTGGTGAGCGGCCGCGACGCCGGGCGGAGCGCCTCGATCTCCTCGCGCGTGCCGAAGAACAGCGCCTGGCTCGGACAAACGGAAGCGCACATGGGCTTGAGGCCGCGCGAGGTGCGGTCGTAGCACATGTCGCACTTCATCATCAGGTTCGCCTCGTCGTACATCTTGGGAACCCCGAACGGGCAGGCCAGCACGCAGTTGTTGCAGGCGATGCAGCGCGGCTTGCGCGCGGTCTGGACGACCCCGTCCTCGGTGCGCTTGATGGCGTCCGCCGGGCAGACCTCGGCGCACGTCGGCTGGTCGCAGTGCATGCAGACGACCGGCACGGTCTGGGTCGAGCGCGAGCGATCGATGAAGTCGAGCTGGATCATGGACACGCCCTTGTGCGTGTCGCACTCCGAGCAGGCCTGAACGCAGGCGTTGCAGCCGATGCAGCGCGCCGGGTCGAGGTAGAAGTGGAGTTCGCCGGGGACGGGCATGGCGTGCTTCCTCAGGCCCCGGCCGTGGGCCGGGCGGGAGCGCGGCGCGGGGACGCGGCGGCGGCCGCTTCGCGCGCCTCGTCGGCGGTCGCGGGCCGCAGTCGCGCGGCGCAGGCCTTGAACTCGGGGATCTTCGAGATCGGATCCTGCGCCGAAATCGTCAGGCGGTTGACGCTGCGCCGGCCCGGCCAGTGGTACGGAACGAAGATCGTGTCGGGCCGGATCGTCGCGACCACCCTGGCGCGCAGCGTGAGCCGTCCGCGCCGCGTCTCGGCCGTCACCCAGTCGCCGTCGGCGATGGCCAGGTGCCCGGCGAGGTGCGGATGCAGCTCGATGAACGGCTCGGGGTCCATGTCGAGCAGCGGCCCGATGCGCCGCGTCTGCGTGCCGGAGAGGAACTGGCTGATCACGCGGCCCGAGGTCAGGATGAGCGGGTAGTCGGCGTCGGGAACTTCGGCCGGTGGCGTGTAGGTGGAGACGTTGAAGCGCGCCCTGCCGTCGGGGAAGTAGAACGGCCCCGCGCCATTCGCCACGACGTTCCACGATCCCGGCTCGAACAGCCGCGGCGTGCCCGGGTGGTCGTCGGCCGGGCAGGGCCAGAAGACGCCCTGCTGGCGCTCGATCTTCTCCCAGGTGATCCCGGAGTAATCCGCGACGCCGCCGCGCGAGGCGGCACGCAGCTCCTCGAAGATCTCGCGCGGGCCGGCGAACGTGAGGCCGCGCTCGCGCCCGAGGGCGCGGGCCAGGTCCTGCACGATGCGCCAGTCCTCGCGCGCCTCGCCGGGGCAGCTCACCGCCTTGTTGATCTTGATGACGCGACCCTCGGCCGTCGTGACGGTCCCCTCGTCCTCCTCGTGCAGCGAGCCGGGCAGCACGAGGTCGGCGTGGCGGGCGGTCTCGCTCATGAAGAAGTCGATGGCGACGTAGAACTCGAGCCGGTCGAGCATCGCCCGCACGAAATCGCTGTCGGGAAGCGACACCGCCGGGTTGAAGCAGATGGACAGCAGCCCGCGGATCTCGCCGCGCTCGACCTTGCGGAAGATCTCGTAGGCGTCCACGCCCGGCTGCGGCAGCTCGTCGGCGCCAATGCCCCAGATCCCGGCGACGAACTCGCGCGCCTGCGGGTCGGCGAGCTTGCGGCCGCCGGGAAGCTGGTCGCACTTCTGGCCGTGCTCGCGGCCGCCCTGCCCGTTGCCCTGGCCGGTGATCGTCGCGTAGCCGCAGAACTCGCGCCCGATCCGGCCCGAGGCCAGCACCAGGTTGATCGCGCCGAGGACGTTCTGGACCCCGTGGCTCGAATGCTCGATGCCGCGGGCGTGCATCAGGAAGCTGGTCTTCGCCGTTCCCCACCATTCGGCCGCCCTGCGGATCGCGGTCTCGGCGATGCCGGTCGTGCGCGCGGTGCGCGCCGGCGTCCATTCGGCGACGTGCCTTTCGACCTCGTCGAAGCCCACCGTCGAGCGGGCGATGAAATCGCGGTCCAGCCAGCCGTTCCCGATCATCAGGTGGAGCACGCCGTTGAACAGCGCCACGTCGGTGCCGGGCCGGATCGGCAGGAACAGGTCGCAGGTGCGGGCGATCGGCGTCAGGCGCGGATCCACCACGATCACCTTCGCGCCGCGCTCGCGCGCCTGCCAGACGTAGTCGGTGGTGATGGGTGCGCACTCGGCGACGTTGGCGCCCGAAATCCACACGACCTGCGCGCCGAGGATGTCGCTCCACGGATTCGCCGCCCGGTCCACGCCGAACGCCTTGCTGTTGCCGGCGCCGGCCGAGACCATGCACAGGCGGCCGTTGTAGTCGATGTTCGAGGTCGCGAGCGCCATGTGGGCGAACTTGCCCATCAGGTACGCCTTCTCGTTGGTCAGGCTCGCGCCGGAAAGAATCGCCATCGCGTCGCGGCCGTGCGTTTCCTGGATGCGGCGGATCTCGGCGGCCGCGCGCTCGATCGCGCGCTCGTAGGCCATGGGCCGGAAACCGCCCGGCGCCGTCCCGTCGCGTTCGAGAGCGGTGAGCAGCCGGTCGGGGTGCGAGCCCTGCAGGTAGCGCTTGATGCCCTTGGGGCAGAGCATGCCGCGGTTGAACGGGAAGTCGTAGCGCGGCTCGAAGCCGACCACCTGCTCGTCCTTGACCTTGAGGCGGATGCCGCACTGCTGGCCGCAGAAGCAGCAGTGCGTGTCCACGACGCGGTCGGGCTCGACGCCGGTGTCGAGCCGCGGGCCCGCCGACCACGCCGGGTGCGGTCCGAACGGGTCGTCCGCGGGCGGATCGAGATGCGTGTGACGCGCGGCCGGCGGGGCCGCGACAGGATCAGCCATGGAAGTTCTCCGCGTCGGAGCGGCCGAGAGGCCCCTCGCCGATGCCAGGGTTGACGTGCGCCGGCGCGGCGCCCGGCGCGACGAGGATTCCGCCGCGCACCCCGCGCCATGCCGCCCCCTGCGCGGTGGCGAGCAGCGCGCGGCGGCACGGCGGGCAGACACGCTGGTAGTGGTCGGTCCCGCCGCCGCCCGTGCTCTGGATCCGGTAGTCGAATCCCAGGCGGCGCTCGACCTCGATCAGGTCCTCGACATGCATCTTCGACGTGAAGCCGTGCCCGCAGCGGGCGCAGTGTTCCAGCGCCTCCTCTCGCCCGACCTCCTTGTAGAAGCGGACCGCGATCTGCGCCGGGCGCTGGAACACGTGGAAGAACTTGCCGAACGGCAGCCACAGGAACGTGAAGATGACCGTGATGGCGTGCAGGATCGCGAGGAAGTCGTAGGCGTACCCGTGCATCCACGTGTAGCTCGCGGTCAGCATCAGTCCGGTCAGGCTGACGGCGAACAGCAACACGAGCGGCAGGAAGTCCTCGGAGAAGCTTTGCAGCGCCGCCGCGCCTTCTTCGCGCATGCGCCGGCGCATCGCCAGCATCACGCCCGCGATCACCAGGAACGACGCCCACACCAGACCGTGGAAGAGCAGGAAGGCGAGGAGCGAGTCGCTCGGGAAGGCGAACGCGGGAAAGCCGAAGACGATCAGGCGGTACACCGACGGCGAGCCCGCCACCGATTCGAAGGCGAGCCAGCCGAACACCAGCGGGAAGGTGATCGCGACCGCCAGCACGCAGCCCCAGAAGAGCAGCACGTGGGTCAGGCCGCGCAGTCGGCCGCGCGCCCAAATGAAGCGGTTGAGGGCGATGTCGGCGAATGAATGCACGGCCAGGCCGCCGAGGTGGCGGAAGCGACGCCCGCGGCGGAAGAACACCTGCCAGCCCCGCCGCCAGTAGAAGTCGGTCGGCGGCCGCTTGAGCCACATGGCGTAGCGGTAGGTCAGGCCGAAGGTGGCGAACAGCGCCGCGAACGTGTAGGCGACCAGCGCGGCGTCGAAGTGCGCCAGGTTGCGCGAACCGACGACGATGAGCGCGCCCAGCACGAGCGTCGCGGTGACGCCCCAGGCGATCGGTCCGGCCGAGTCGCGGCGTGAGTTCGTTCGGTTCATGACCTCGCGAGACCTCCGTGTGCGGCTGCGCCGCGAGCGTAACCCGCGCGAGCGGCGCATGGCCAATCGGTGAAGGCCGTCCCCGGTCGGCAGGGCCCGCGGGCCGTCAGGCGATCAGCCCGCTCATGAGTTGTTCGAACATCTCGAACGTGAGGGACTGCGGTCCGTCGGAGAGCGCCTGCTCGGGATCGGGGTGGATCTCGATCATGAGCCCCTGCGCGCCCGCCGCCAGCGCCGCCCGGCACAGCGGCGGCACGAAGCGCCGCACTCCGACCGCGTGCGAAGGATCCACGAGCACCGGCAGGTGCGTGCGCTCCCGCAGCACCGGCACCGCGCTCAGGTCCAGCGTGCTGCGCGTCGCGGTCTCGAACGTGCGAATCCCGCGCTCGCACAGGATCACCATCTGGTTCCCGTGGGCGAGGATGTACTCGGCGGCGCCCAGCAGTTCCTCGATGGACGCGCTCATTCCGCGCTTGAGCAGGACGGGGCGGTCCACCCTGCCGACCTCCTTGAGCAGCGAGAAGTTCTGCATGTTGCGGGCGCCGATCTGGAGCACGTGGGCCTTCTCCGCCACCGGCCCGACGTCCGCCGGGTGCAGCACCTCGGTCACGATCGGCAGTCCGGCCTCGGCGCCTGCCTCTGCGAGCCAGTCGAGCGCTTCGTAGCCGTGGCCCTGGAACGAGTACGGCGAGGTGCGTGGCTTGAAGCAGCCGCCGCGCAGCAGGCCGCCGCCCATCTCCTTCACGACCCGCGCGCAGGCGCGGACCTGTTCGCGGGACTCGACCGCGCACGGGCCGGCGATCATCACCGGCCGCGGCCCGCCGATCGTGACGCCCGCCACCACCACGCGCGTGTCCTCGGCGCGGTGGTTCCGGGAGGCCAGCGCTTCGTCGTGCTTCGCTGTGGCCGGCCTCGTCGCGGCGGGCTGCGGCGGCGTGGCCGCCACCGCACGCGAAACCTTCGGCCGCGGCTGAGCGGGACGCGCCTCGGCCGTGGTGCGCGACGGATAGGACCCCAGCGCCTTCACGTAGCCGCTGCGGGCCTGAAGCTCGCGCACCGCGCGGGCCACGTCGGGATCGGCCAGGTTGCCATCGAAGTCCACGTAGAAAAGGTACTCCCACGGGTTGCGAGGCCGCGGGCGCGACTCGAGCTTGGTCAGGTTGAGGTGATGATCCGCGAACACGCCGAGGCAGGAGAGCAGCGCGCCCTGTTCGTGGCGCGTGGTGAACAGCAGCGATGTCTTGCATGGCACGCGCAGATCGCAGACGACGGGCCGCTTCGCGACGATCGCCATGCGCGTGAGGTTCTCCTTCTGGTCGGCGATGCCGCGCGCGAGGACCACGAGGCCGTACAGCCGTGCGGCTTCCTCGCTGGCCACCGCGGCCTGGGACAGATCCTGCTCGTCGCGGACGCGGCGGGCGGCCATGGCCGTGTCGGTGAACGCCTCGACACGACACTCGCCGAGCCCCGCGAGGAAGCGCCCGCACTGACTCAGCGCCACCGGGTGCGAGAAGACCCGCCGAATGCGCGAGAGCGGGACTGGCTCGAGGGCGAGCAGGCAGTGCTCGACCTCCTGGATCTCCTCGCCCACGAGGGCCAGGTCCATGCGGGCCAGCAGGTCGTACGACTGGGTGACGGATCCCGAAGTCGTGTTCTCGAGCGGGAGCACGGCGTAGTCCAGCTCACCGGTCACCACCGCCTCGAGCATCGGTTCGAAGCCGTCGTAGCCGAGGTAGGTGGCCTCCTCCTTCCGCGGCCCGAAATGTCGCCTCGCCGCGCCATGGCTGTAGGCCCCTTCGCTGCCCTGGTAGCCCACCCGGATCGCACCCGCCGCGCCCGTGCCGGCAGTGAGCAGCGCGGACTCCTGGGTGCGCACGGAGTGCCCGAGGATCTCCCGGAAGAGCCGCGTCACCAGGAAGCCGTCGAGGCCGGCGTCGCGGGCGCGCTCCACGGCGCGGGTCAGCACGTCCTCCTCGCGGGGCAGGTCGCGCAGGGCGCCGCCGCTTTCGAGCTTGAGGCGCGCCACCTCCCGGACCAGTCCCTGGCGCGCGGCCAGGGCGTCCACGAGGGTGGCGTCCACCGTCTCGAGCTGCTCACGCATCGTGTTCAGGTCCATCGTCCTCTCCTCGAAGGAATGCGAAAGGCCCGCTCCCGGGTGATTCGGGAGCGGGCCTTTCTGTGGCCGTTCGGCTGAAGGAATCGCTACAAGCGTCCTCCGCCCGCTCCCCTGGAGCGGGTAAAGAGGAAGCCGAAGGTCAGCCGGTCGCGCGTCATGGGACCGGTATTTTCCCCGGCGCCGCGCGGAAACGCAAGCGACTCGCTGTGTCCGGCGACGCCGGAGCGCCGGCCGGTCCGCCTACCGCTGCCCGGAGCCGGACCTTCGCGCCGGGGCCGAAGCGGGCGCCGCGAGCGGCAGGCTCAGGCGGCTGGAGTGCAGCACCTCGATGTGCGCGACACGCGCGTCGGCGATGTTCTCGTAGCCGATCCGGCCGCCGGTGTTGAAGTTCTTCTGGAAGAACGCCGAATTGAGCGGCGCGATCGTCAGCCGCAACCGCGCGCCCGCCGGGATGCGCCACGCCGACCAGTAGAACTCGAACGGGATGTCCACCGTCTCGCCCGGCTTCAGCAGCTCCGACTGGAAGGGGCCGTTGCGGAATCGCGCCCGGCGAATGTCCTCGCCGAGGCGCACCGCCGAGCCGTCCGGCGCGATCATCAGCACCTGCGCCCACAGGTCGAAATCCGGCGCGTCGGCCCTGACGCGCAGGTTCAGTCGCATGTGCCCCGCGACTTCGACGTCGTGCGCCAGCGGCTCGGAGTGGAACACGACCGCCCGCTTCTGGAAGTCGCGGAACTGGCTGGTGAGGCCTTCGTCCGGGAGGGAGGAGAGCATCGCGAGCTCGGGCAGCTCCCGCGGGTCGCTGACAATGACCGTCGGCGGTTCCGCCGCCGGTGGCTCGCCGACCAGACTGCCCGAGTGGAACACGTTCAGCGGCGCGTGGTCCGGCGCCGAAAGATAGAAGCCCAGCGACTCGCCCGACGACGCGGCCGCGAGCGAGGCGGCGTGGCGCCACTCGTCCGCGCCCAGCATGAAGTAGTTGACCTTGTCTCGCAGCAGGGCCGGCTTCGGGCCGCGCCCGAGGATCCAGTCGTACCAACCCGCGTGCAGCGCCTGCATGTCGAGGACGGCGGAGTCCGGAATCGTGAGTCCCATGATGGATTTTGTCGGGCGCTGCGTTCCGCCGTGGTCCCACGGCCCGATCACGAGGACGCTGCGGTCCACCTGCGCCGTGGGCGCATGCGCGAAATAGTTCCGGTAGTAGCGCAGGGCTCCCGGCTGATCGTCGTCGAAGAAGCCGGTCGCGGTGAGGATCGGAAAGCGCATCGCCGCGTAGTCTTTCGCCGCCGGTTCGGCGGCCAGGTTGAACGCCCGGTCGCCGACGTGATCGAGCCAGGTCTTCATGAAGGACTTGCGGAGTCCGGCCGAGTCCGCCATCCACCAGTCGTCCGGAGCGATGCCGATCGCTTCGTCCAGCTCGCTGAACGGGCGGTACCCCGCGTACTGCTCGAGCATCTTGCCCTGCCAGTACGCCGCATTGTCGATGAAGCCGGTGTTGAGGGAGCGGCCCGAGGTGTAGCCCACGATCACCGCCGACCACGCCTGCGGGATGCCGTTCGTGTTCGGCACGTCCCAGCCCGGATAGATCGGAGCGAAGGGCGTGATGCCACTCAGGTGAGGGGGCCTCTGCGCGGCCGTGCGCCACTGCGTCATGCCGACGAACGAACCGCCGTACATGAACACGTGACCATCGCTCCACGGCTGACGAGCGATCCACTCGACGAGGTCATGGCCGTCGCGCCCGACCTGCAGCCCGAGGTCGTCGCTCTTGACCCCGCCTGAGCGCCCGCGCCCGCGCACGTAGGCGAGCACGAACACGTAGCCCCGCCGCGCCATCGCGACCGGTTCCCCACGACGGCCGCCGTCAATGTCGTACTGCGTGAGCTCGAGCACCGCCGGCGCCTTGCCGGCCAGCTTCGAGGGTCGGGTGATCCAGGCCTCGAGCTCGACGCCGTCCCGCATCGGGATCATGCGGCTCAGCTCGATGTCGTAGCCGGGGCCGACCGACTCCGCCGACGCCCCGAGGGCGGCGGTCGTGCCCGCCAGCAATCCCGCCGCCACGAAAACCCGAATGCCCCACAGCCGTGCGAGCACGCCCTTCATGAACGCTTCCTCCTGATCGCGGCACCAGGCCGTAGTCAACGCCCTGCGGAAACCTCGAGCGCCAGCCTAGCGCGCGACAGCGCGTTGCCGCCAGATCGCCGCCCTGCTTGCAGGGCCTTGCGGAAACCCCGCTGGTTCGTGTATCTACGCCCGCGGAGAGGTGCGAGAGCGGCTGAATCGGGCGGTCTCGAAAACCGTTAAGCCCGTAAGGGCTTCGAGGGTTCGAATCCCTCCCTCTCCGCCAGCTTGCGCGGAAAAGCCGCAGAAACCGCTTGGAACGGCCCTGGTCCTGAGGATCGGGGCTGTTTCCGTTGAGGGCAGGAGCGGCCAGGCGAGGACCCGAGAGGACGGTCAAGGGGTACCCCCGGGGTACCCCGCCGGGTTGCCGCAGAGGACGACCCTGTGACCTGGCGATGCAGGACGGGGTCCCGACCCTGGCATCCGCCCGAGGATTGGTCACCCTACCGTCCCCTCCAACGGGATTCGAACGCAAGACCCCACCGAAGCCACCGTCGGAAAGAGTCGACCAAAGTCGGAAGGACAAGGACTTAGGCGGGACACCGGCGGCGGGGACCAACAAGAGTAGACGCTCTACGGGGACAGTTCGGGGACAATTGAGGGACAGCAGAACACCAAGTCCCCAGAGACGCCTGAGGCTCTCCGCTGGCCGCACCCCCTCGGCTTCGCCTTGCGGCCACCTCTTACATTCACGCATTCTGCGCTCGAAAGTGACCAACCAGTGCCGCGAGCCGCAAGGGTGCCCGCCGACACGCTAGCGTTAGCAGAGAGGTTGCCTTGGACAGTGGGGCTCATTTCCACAAGTGTGACCTGCAGGTCCACACGCCGCGCGACTTGAACTGGCAGGGTGCAGGCGCGACCTCGGAAGATGAGCGAAAGGCGTACGCAGCTGAGTTCGTGGCGGCATGCCGCGCCAGGAAACTTCAGGCTGTCGGGATCACCGACCACCACGATGTCGCCTTCATCCGGTACATCCGTGAAGCCGCGGCTCAAGAGACAGACGAGCAGGGCAAACCGCTGCCGGACCTGGAGCAGCTGGTGGTGTTCCCTGGCATGGAGCTCACCCTAGGGATTCCGTGCCAGGCTTTACTCTTGTTCGACTCGGACCTCCCAACCGAGTTCCTGCCGCTTGCCCTGCCCGCGCTAGGCATCACGCCAGCCGACGATGCGGCAGAGAAGCATGCTCAGATCAAGAAGCTCGACATAATGAGCTTCCAAGACCTCTATTCAGCGCTCGACAAGATTGAGCCCTTACGTGGGCGGTTCATCGCGTTTCCGAATGTTGACGATCAAGGCTACCAAAGCCTCATCCGTAAGGGGTTCGAGAAACACTATGCAGATATGCCTTGCGTCGGTGGGTACGTTGACGGTCTCCTGCCCGTACCGCCGAAGGGCGACGGCATGCGGCGGATTACGGGTGGGCAAGACAAGAACTGGGGGAATAAGGCAATCGGTGTCTTTCAAACATCCGACTGCCGGAGTCGTGCGCTCGAGACCCTGGGGACACATGCAACCTGGATCAAGTGGGCCCGGCCAACCGCCGAAGCGCTGAGGCAGGCATGTCTCGCGAGCCACTCTCGGATTACGCACAGCGCTCCGACGGTGCCGCCGGTTCAGATCACTCGGGTTGAAGTAACAAACAGCAAGTTCTTGGGTCCGATTACGCTCGACTTCAATCCCCAGTACAACGCGATTATCGGCGGAAGAGGCACAGGGAAGTCGACGATTCTCGAGTACATCCGGTGGGCGCTCTGCGACCAGCCAGTCCAAGCTGATGATCCCGCAGAGCTGGCGGATTACGAGCGCCGCCGTCAAGGGCTCATCGACGGAACTCTCCTGCCGTTGGACGCAGTGGTTGATGTCGTGTTCCTGCTCAACGGCGTTTCCCACACTGTTCGTCGAAAGGCGTCAGGCGAACTGACTCTTCGTATCGGAGATGCCGCCTTTCAAGGGTGCACCGAGAAGGATGTGCGAGAACTGCTTCCGATTCGTGCCTACAGTCAGAAACAACTGAGCGCCGTTGGCGCGCGGCTCGATGAGTTGCGACGGTTCGTCCATGCCCCAATTCAGCCTGAGCTCGATGCGGCATCCGAGGGCATCGACAACGTAGCCGTGAATCTGCGCGGTGCATTCGAGCGGCTCGTGCGACATCGCGAACTTAGCGCCGAAATCAGCGCACATGACATCGAACGCCGTTCACTCGGCGAACAGGTTGCACACCTACGCGCCACGCTCGCTGGCCTCCCTGAGGCCGACGCGGCAATCATCGATAGGCAACCGAGCTACGAGGCCGAGCAGCGTGCTATTCAGACGCTTGAGCGTGAAGCGGCCGCAGCCAAGACGGCGCTCCAGTCAGCCCAAGCGGAACTGTCGCGCGTTCCTTCTCCTTTGGCCCAGAACGAATCAGCGAACAAGGCGCTGGTTGAGGGCGCACACGAGGCCTTCGGTCAATGGGTACGTCAGGCGAAGGACAGAATCGATGCGTTAGTTCTGGAGCTTGCGACTCCAGCCGCGGGCTCTTCATTGAAGCAGTACGTCGAGCTGCTTGGTCAATGGCGTCAGCGCCGCGATGCACACCGAGTGGAGTACGACGACGCCGCATCGCGAGCAAGCGTGCACGAGGAGACGCTTCGCGGTATCCAGGGGCTCGAAGGACGTTTGGCCGACCTCAATGCTCTTGCTGATCAGAAGAGCGATGATCTCAAGCGCTTGGGGGATCCGAATGCTGAAGTCTTGCGGCTTCGTGCTGAATGGAGGGATGCACACGCGAATCGCGCGACTCTGCTGGAGAAGCAATGCTCGGCGCTTACGTCGATAGCAGGATCTCGTCTCAAGGCCAGTCTTCGCAGGTCTGGTGACACGGAACCGCTGGCTGAGAAGCTGAAGCAGGTCATGAAGGGAACGACGATACGCGGCGATCGGATTGACTCCCTTGTGGAATCTCTCGGGAGTGCAAGTAACCCGTTCGGGGCTTGGCAAGACGTGCTGAGTGAACTGCTAGAGCTTGCTTGGGTTCATGTCGAGGAGGAAGCCACCGCGCAGTTGCCGTCCGTCCCGCGGCTCGACGCGGCCGGGTTCACCCAAAAGGCAAAGGTCGCCATGGCCCGCCAGCTTGAGCCGGACGCGTGGGTTGATCTGTTGCTCTTTGACGTGAAGGACCTGCCTGTATTTGAGTACATGGTGCGCCCTGGCGACTTCCTACCGTTCGCGGACGCCTCTCCAGGCCAACAGGCCACGGCGCTGCTTTCGATCTTGCTGCTGGAGGGTGGGCCGCCACTGCTAGTCGACCAACCGGAAGATGACCTCAATATGCGGGTCATTAACGAGATTGTGACGACCCTCTGGCAAGCAAAAATCCAGAGGCAGATCATCTTCAGCAGCCACAACGCGAACCTCGTGGTGAATGGGGACGCAGAGCTCGTTACTTGCTGCGACTATCGGACAAGCGCAACGGAACACGGCGGCCGAATTAAACTCATGGGCGCTATCGACGTCCCGATGATCAATAGAGAGATTGCAGAGGTAATGGAAGGCGGCGAGGCAGCGTTCAAGTTGCGTTACAAGAAGTACGGCTTCTAGCTTCTGCTTATGCATTTGTCTCGCGGGCCATGGCTAGCCTAGAGATCAGCGAACGGCATGTCCGCGTTGTCGCCTTGACCCTCAAAGGGGTTGCAGTGGCGACATCTGGGATCGCGGTGTCGCGGCACCTCTGCGAGCGTACCCGGAATCATGTCGTAGTACAGCTCCGTCACCGCGCGCCTTGAGAGTATGAAGATCAAGTCTTGCAAGCGTAGTTCCACCAGGGCCGACGTTAAGCTGTTCATCGGCATCACGCTGGGTGCGTGTTCGGGGCCGAGACCTTCAACGTAGCCGCGGTGTCGATCTGCTGCTCTATCTTCCACGGTGCGAAAGGCCTTGCTCAATTTCATTGAGTCGAGATGCCCGGAGCACCACAGACACGCGTGGCCTGGACCAACCGTGTTGATGCGGACGGCCCCGTTCTCGACGACCCCGTGTTCGCAATGCGGGTCATCCTCTGCGGTTGAGGCGATGACGCTGCCACCGTCGATTACCGGAATGAAGTGCGCGTAGGAGAGGCGATTCAGAAAGTGGCGAGGCCGAGGATCGTCCACGAGCGACAGAATGATGTCCGCATCTAGAAGTCTGGGCAGTTCTGATGACCGACGAAGATCGCGATCGCTGTGACGTACGCGGATGTCTCGCTGTAGCGCAAATGTACGGAGCGCCGCGGCAAGTACCGGCGCCTTGTGTCGCCTCGCACGCGCATCGTCGAAGGTATAGACGGACGATCGGTTGATGTTGACGTCCGTGATGACGTCGGGGTCCCAGAGGCTCACTGCCCCCACGCCCCAACGGGCGATGTGATCTGCGACGATCGATCCGACGCCACCGTTGCCGGCAACCACGATATGTAGGTCGGCCAACTGACGCTGCCCTTCTCTTCCGAAGACTCGAATGGAGCGGTCCGCGAATTCCGGGACGTCCTCGCCTTCGGCGCGAGGATGGTCGATCGTCCTCTGCGCTTCGAAGGCATCGGCCGCAATCGTCCTCACTCTATGAATCGGATCGAAGACGCTCTTGCCATCGACTTGAGACCACCGAATGGCGCGACCGCGCAAGGCGCCGCGCGACGCGACGAGAGATAGAAGTGGAGCCCCAGGTGGCAGAAGACCGACACCAAGGAAGCACTCGCCCAGATCCTTGTCGGTGGAGTCATCCGTGACACTCCAGACCGGTGGGCCGCTTCCGCCCGGGTGGGTATGCAACACGCAGAGTCCAACGAGGCCATCCTGTCGGCGCGCGATGTCCACAGCGCGGTTCCAGTACTTCGCCGTCAGACTGACGTTGCCCCACTTGTCGTGCTCCAGATCACCACGCTCTGGGGTGATGGCCTTCTGAACAAGAAATGTAGCGCGCGTGGCTCCGCTGCTCCGGCGCACCAAAGCAAGCAGGGCTCCCTCACGCGGAGCAAACTCGAGCGCCCCGCCCCAAACCGCTGCCCGTGTGGGAGCAGTCCAGGCGATTTCAGCCTGCAGGTCGGTTGCAGCGGCGGTAGGTGCGGCCACGGTCTAGTTCTTTCTTAGAAACCGGCCTTCCAAGGTCGCAAGGTGGGTTTCGAGGGAGTCGCGGGTCGGGTCAAACTGTGGGCCCTTGGGTCCCCAGGAGAACTTCATCCACTTCTCCCCAAGTAGATCGGCATCAGCGTTGGTTGCCTGTGGCTGGCCCTTCGACTCCATTACGGTCAACGTCCGAGGCTTGATGTAGAAACCGGAGGTATCGGGAACGGCGTCGGGATAGATGGCCGGCACGAGGAAAGCGAGAGCCTCGATCACGTTCGACGAGTAGACCGCCGCGACGGGCAGGGTGTACGGCTCGAGGATGACGGCGACTTGTTCGCCGACATCCTCGCACCGAACCTTCGATCCGGGTCGACTGAGCCGACCAGCTTCATCTCGGATTCGCTCGCGGCTCATACGCGCATGCCCGCCGAGTAGTCGGTCCCTTTGAGCATCGCCCGGAAGTGGTCGCCGGGCTTCACGTGGACCGTGCTCGTCAGCGGGATCTCGTCTCCGACCTGCCCCCCGTGCTCGTTGTACAGGCGGTACTTCTCCGGGTCGAGCCCGACTCGCTCGAGAATCTGGGCCGCGGTGAGGTCCTCGCCGTGCGGCTCGACGTGGCCCTTCCGGTCTCCAACGTGGAAGAAGGGTCCGCCATCGCCGGGCGACTGAGCCGCTTCCTTGGCGGCCGGGTTGTTCTGAACGCTCATAGCCTCTTTCCTTGCAGGGCCTTGGTGAATCGAGGCTGCCGGCCCACGTGAGCTGCCTCTGCGGGCATTGTCGCGCGATTGGTCGCGGTCTGTCAAGTAGACACATGCATATCGCAGCGTCAGATGAACAAACCGTTTGTTCACTTGACACCCAGAGGTCGATTGGGATACTGTTCACGCGTGCCAAGAACAACCGCCCCAGCACTCTACCGACAGATCGGCGATCGGATCGCTGCGAAGCGGCGCGAGCGCCGTCCGCTGATGAGCCAACAAGGACTCGCAACCGCGGCAGGCGTGTCGCGAGCGACCATCGTGAACATCGAGCGCGGGCGCCACCGAGTGCAGCTCCACGTTCTCTACGACATCGCCCGCGCACTCGGGGCAGGCGTCCAGGATCTACTCCCGAGGCTCTCCGCCTCGGCGCCGCCGCCGCTTCCCCAAGACATCCTAACTAAGCTAAAGCCCGATGAAGTGGCTTCGGTAGGCCGCTTGCTTGAGGACACTCACGGAGGCCAACATGGCGAGCAATAGGATTGCGAGAGCCGCACATGAGGTGCTGCGTGAAACCGACACGACGAAGGCGCCGGTACCTGTCTTCGATATTGCCCGAAGGCTTGGGGTTGTTCTTCGCGTCGGCCCTCTTCCTGAAGAGCTGAGTGGTTTCTTAGTCCGCGAAGGCGGGAAAGTGGTCATCGGAGTGAATAGCCTTCATCCAAAGCAGCGGCAAGCGTTTACCGTGGCTCACGAACTTGGGCATTTGAGGCTTCACCGCGACGATAGCTTCGTCGATCGAGGGTTTTCGTTCTACTTTCGAAACCAACGATCAAGTCAGGCTGTCGATCAGAAAGAAGTCCAGGCAAATCAGTTTGCCGCTGAGCTGCTGATGCCAGCGCATCTGCTAGAGCCCCTGCTCAACGGAAGGTCTGTCGACGTCGGCGATGAGCATTTCATCAGTTCTCTCGCCAAGCAGTTCCAAGTGAGCAGCCAGGCAATGACCTTCCGACTCATAAACCTGGGAAAGGCCAAGCGAGATACTGGAAACTGAATCGCGGCATCCCGGTCATCAAATCTTCGAGCATTCCCACCGATAGGAGTCGACCGCATGACCAATGCCTCCGCGGGTAAGGATCGCGGATCCGGGCGCTGGACGAACCGATCCGTCAAGGCGTTGGCACAAGACCGCGACCCAGTGCAACTCATTATCGCCCTCGCTCGCCAGACGGCGATTGAGGCCCTCGACAAGGGATGGATAGGGCCTCCATTTGATCCGATTTCGCTCGCCGAAATCCTGGGCCATGAAGTCGCCGCGAATACCGACATTCGCGACGCTCGAACGGTGCCCGCCGCTCGCGGCAGAGTTAGGATCGAGTTCAATCCGAGCCGGCCTCGTGGTCGAATGCGTTACTCGATTGCGCACGAGATCGCCCATACGCTATTCCCTGATGTAGGGGAACGAATCAGGAATCGCGCTGCACACGCCGAGCTCCAAGGCGATGACTGGCAGCTTGAGGCCCTATGCAACATCGCTGCGGCAGAACTGCTCATGCCTTACGGTGCTCTAGCCATGCAGCGCCCGCAGGACTTGACTGCTCATGCGATTCTCGAGCTTCGCAAGCGCTTTGATGTGTCCACTGAAGCCCTTGTTATTCGTCTTGCTGAAACGAGCGAGGGGCGTGTCGCCGCGTTCTGCGCTTCTCCAACCTCTACCGCAGTCGAGGGAGTTAAGCACCGCCTTGACTACGTAATCGGGTCAAACGGCTGGCGGCCAGGCGGACGAAGCACTCGGTTACCGGACGACTCGGCGATCCGTGAGTGCACGGCGATTGGCTACTCTGCACGTGGCTTGGAGACGTGGTGGGAAGACTTGGGCAAGATGCAAGTCGAAGCAATAGGCATTCCGCCATATCCAGGGAGCGGGTTGCCGAGAGTCGTTGGATTGTTGAGGGTGTCCGATCGCACTCACTCGCATCCCGCGATCAAGTACGTTCACGGCAACGCGACGGATCCACGCGGCAGTGGTCTTCGGATGGTTGTGCAAGTCGTCAACGATAAGACTGCGAACTGGGGTGGTGGAGGCTTCGCAAGTGCGGTGCGAAGGGCCTGGCCAGTAGTTCAGCGGGACTTCAAGGAATGGGCTGAAGGTCAGCGCTCGGCATTCAAGCTGGGAGCTGTTCGCCTGACTGAAGCGGACGACCGGACGCTTGTCGCCAGCATTGTGGCGCAGCATGGCTACGGTCCCTCGCCAAGACCGCGTGTGCGCTACACAGAGCTTCGGGAGGGATTACGCCAAGTGGCCCGCCTCGCGATCGATCGTGGAGCGACGATCCATTTACCCCGCATCGGAACGGGACAAGCTGGCGGGAGTTGGAACGTCGTCCGCGACTTGGTCGTCGAGACGCTAATCTCCGCGGGACTTCACGTAACGGTCTACGATTTGCCCGGATCATCGGCGCCCGCCGAACCCCAACTTGGCTTGAGCCTCAGCCAGACGGAAGACGCCTAACTCGACCTTAGTCAGGGCCGCATGGCGAGACCTTCTACTCCGATACCTAGCCATCCTGCAGGGAGACAGACCGGCCTTCTGCCTGGGCAGCTGATTGTGCTGTCAGGGCCCGTGTCCGCCGGAAAATCAACGCTCGCTGCAACGTTGGCGGAGAAGTTCGAAGTCACGCACTTCAAGACCCACGAAATGATCCAACGGTTGACGGGCGCCCCGTTGGATCGGGCCGCGTTGCAGAAGGCCGGCGAACGACTCGACCGCAAAACGAATGGCCGGTGGGTCGCTGCTGAGATCACCCGGGTCCTCGGGGAGATGTCCGATGCGAGCGGCTCATCCGTCGAATCGCGTCGAGTACTTGTCGACTCCTCGCGGCTGCTGAGCCAAATCGAAGCGCTCCGTCAGGCTTTCGGCCAGCGCGTCGTGCACATTCATCTCACTGCGCCCGAAGCAGAGTTGCGTCGCCGCTACCTCACGAGACGGACTGCAATGCGAGAGCTTCCGTCCTATGCAGCCCTGCGGAGAGATCGCACCGAGGCGGTAATTGACCGGTTGAAGGCGTCAGCCGACATCGTCATCGACACCCATCGCAACACTCGCGATGACGTTGTCGTGCGTGTGGCATCGCAGCTTGGCTTTTACGGGCGAGGCTGTGAGCGATTGGTTGATGTTCTAGTTGGCGGCGAGTACGGCAGCGAGGGCAAAGGGCAAATCTCCGCCTATTTGGCCCCGGAGTACGACGTGCTTGTCCGTGTTGGTGGTCCCAATGCCGGCCATCAGGTATTCGAAGTGCCCACCCCTCGGACGTGGCACCACCTTCCCTCCGGTACCGCGCGCAACCCTCGCGCGCAAGTTGTCCTGGGACCGGGCGCGGTACTTCGGGTTCCGAACCTGCTGGCAGAAATTGCGAGTGCTGAGGTGTCCTACAAGCGACTCTCAATCGACCCGAAGGCAATGATCATCTCTGACGAAGACATTAAGGCGGAAACTGGGCTCAAGGCATCGATCGGTTCAACGGGGCAGGGGGTCGGATATGCAACGGCCCGAAAAGTTCTCCGCGGCGGCGGAACAGATCGAGTGCTTCTTGCCAAGGACGTCCCCGCACTCCGACGCTACGTTCGAGACGCCCTCGAGATACTTGAGAATGCGTACGCGAAGGGGCGCCGTGTCTTCTTGGAGGGAACGCAGGGTACGGGGCTCTCCCTCCACCACGGAGAGTACCCACACGTTACATCGCGCGACACCACCGTAGGAGGGTGTCTTGGCGAGGCCGGGATTTCCCCGGCACGAGTGCGCCGAATCGTAATGGTCTGCAGGACCTATCCTATCCGGGTTCAAAGCCCGCCGGGGAAGACCTCAGGCAGAATGAGTCGCGAGCTGAAATGGGCGGAAATCGCTCGGCGATCGCGCATTCCACTCAAGGAGCTGCGCAAGAACGAGCGCACCTCAACGACGAAAAGGAAACGACGCGTCGGTGAGTTCGACTGGGTCTTGATCCGAAGAGCGGCCTCGCTCAATGGCCCCACGGACATCGCGCTGACGTTTGCCGACTATATCGACGTCCAGAACCGGAAGGCGCGTCGATTTGATCAACTCTCACCCGAAACCCTTCAGTTTATCGCAGAGCTTGAACGCGTGGCCTCCGCGCCCGTCTCCTTGGTGGCAACGAGATTTGCTTTCAGAAGCATCATCGACCGGCGAATGTGGTAGCGGCGCCCCTCTACCCGAAAGGACCTAGATGCCGTTCGACTCGGAGGTCTTCGCAGCGCGAAGGCCCTACCTCTTTCACCTGACGGCGCGAAGCAATGTGGCCCGCATTCGGGCTGCTCGTCGACTGCACAGCATGGTTGTCCTGGCGCGCAAGGCTGGCAGAGAGGATCTGTTGAACGTCCGGCGTCGGGAGCACGTTCAGCTCAGCGTTCAGGGTAAAGCAGTGCACATCAGGGACCAAGCCCCACTTCACGAGAACAACATGTCCTTGGAAGACGGCTGGACATTCCCGCAGTTCGTGCGCGACCTCAACGAGCGCGTGTTCTTCTGGCCCGGGGGACTCTCAGGCCCAATTGCCCACGGACTCCGCCACTTTGCCCGGTATCGGGAAGAGCGCCCAGTGCTGCTGCGAATCCCCACCGATGGCCTCTTCGCTGCCAATAGCGCTGTGCGTCCACTCTATTGCCGCTACAACTCCGGATCGCCCCGTTGGAGTCGCGGCGTAGCATCACCTCGCGGGCCGGCCACATTTGTGCCCTCTAATCAAGCGACGTTCTCACCATCCAGCGTGGTCGAGGTGGCTTTCATGCGTGGCGCCGTGCTACCCAATGGTTCGGAGGTCGGCAACGGCCCGTCTGGACCGTGGCGTCGTTTGTTCTAGTGCGGTCGAGCTGTTCCAGACTCTGCACCGCACGCCTGGCCTTGGCCTACCTACGCCGCTTCGACCGTTCCTGTCACACTCCTCACATGGTCCACTCCCAGCTTCAAGTCCGGCAGGTCGAACTCCTCTGTTTCAAAGAGCCAGGTTCGGGGACGAACGCAAGAGGTCCGCCAGTTTGCGCTGAAGGCCACAGAATCCGCTTGGAACTCACCGGGCTCTTCGTCGCCGTGGCAACTGAGATCCCCAAGCTCCCGCAGGTCCGGGCGCCGGTGGAGGAGATCGAGCGGCTGCGCACGACTTGGATCACGCGCGGGCCAACTGCGTGGCCGGCGGAGTTGAAGAAGCTCCCGGGGATCTTCGGGGATTGTCTGCGATTGATCCGAAGTCTGACTCCAGCCCGAGCCGATCAGGTGATGAAGCTCGAAGCAGCCCTCGGCTAAGTCGTGACACCGCTGGATCTTGACGCTTACTGTTGACGGCTCTACCGTATCAGCATGTCAGATTCCATTGATCAAGTTGTCGTAGTTCCCGCCTCCGGGTTCGCCCCAACCGTCGAGCAGGCGGCGATCCTCGCGCACCGGCCCGGGCAGCACGCCCGTGTGCTGGCAGGACCAGGAACTGGTAAGAGCGCCACGCTCGTAGCCCTCCTTACTGAGCTCTTGAATACGAGCCCCGCACCTCGGGTAAAGCTCCTCACATTCACGAGGGCGGCGACCGCGGAGCTCGCTCAGAAAGTCTCGATGCATCCTTCGACCGCCGCATTGCGGCCGAGCACGATGCACTCCTTCGCCCTGGCAGTGCTGATGCAGAACCAAGGCGCCGGAGAACTGCCCTTCCCGCTTCGAATCGCCGACGACGCCGAAGACAGCGAAATCGTGCTTCCCTCTCTGGCTCGTCGACTTGGGGTCAGTGTGACACGGGTAAAGGAGTTCATCCGGGAGATGGCGGCGAACTGGCAATCCCTGCGAGCCGACGAGGACCCAGCGATCAGCCCGGAGGAGCGGGCACGCTTCCTTGGCGGGTGGAACGAACACCGGCGGGTCTTCGGATACACGCTCCTGCAGGAACTTCCGTACGCCCTCAACAAGGCACTGGCCAACCACCCGACCTTGAGCGGAGTGAGCTACGACCTGCTCATCGTCGACGAGTACCAGGACTTGAACGCCTGTGACCTGTCGGTCCTGAGGCAGATCGCCGATCGAGGATGCTCCCTGATCGGAGCCGGCGACGACGACCAGTCGATCTATTCATGGCGCAAAGCCGACCCGGCCGGGATTCAGGGCTTCGTGACGGCGTATTCCGGGGCTGCCGACTACCCGCTCTCTGTCACACAGCGCTGCGGGCGGAGGATCATTGAGTGGGCGACGGCAATGATCGAGGGCGACGCTGGTCGTTCGACCACGCGGCCCCGACTGTCGTGCAGAGCGGACGCGACCGACGGCGAGGTTGCACTACTCGCCTTCGCGAACCAAGAGGCCGAGGCCAAGGGGGTCGCGAAGCTCGTCGAGGGGTTCATCGGCGACGAGATCGCGCCCGAGGACATCCTCGTGCTCTTGCGGAGCGACTACAATCAGGCCTTCAGCAAGCTGATCAAGCAGGCGTTGTCCGACCTTAACATCGTCTCGGCTGACCCAGGGTACATCGACCGAGTCCTTGGCGACCGAGCGAATCGGGAACTACTGGCCCTCCTTCGACTCATGTGTAACGGGAATGACTCGCTCGCGTGGGCGACCGTTCTTCACCTCACACCGCGGGTGGGTAACCGGTTTGTTGATCACGTCTATGATCGTGCCCGAACGGTGGGCCGTAGCTTCGGCGAAACGCTGCTTTCTGAGCGCCAGTCTGGATTCATCGGCGCGCCAGCTATTTCATCCAGACCGGCTATCGCGGCGATCGATCGGGTTCTGCAGTTGATCGCGACCCATGCTGTGCCAGAGGAAAGACCGGCGAACGGCTGGGGTGCTTGGATTCTTGAACTTGCTCAGCAGCCGGGAATGCCACAGCCTACTGCGGAACTTGCGACGTTGGTGGTCGATCTCGACACAATGGCCGAGGGTGACATCGACCTCGCGCGCTACCTGAGCCAGATGCGGCCCTTGGGCAAAGATCGCGCTTCGACCATCGGGACAGGCGTGCGGATCATGACCATGGGCATGTCGAAAGGGCTCACAGCGAGAGCAACGATCGTCGCCGGAGCGGAGGAAGGAGTCGTCCCTCGCCCCGACCAGGATCCGAGTGAAGAACGACGGCTGCTGTACGTCGCCATGACGCGCTCGAAGGAACGCCTCATCGTGACGTGGGCGAGGCAGCGCACGGGTCCGACCGCGCGTGCTGGTGCTGCGCGAGTCGTGTCGCCTCGAACGTATTCAACTTTCTTGCAGGGGTGCCCGGTAGAGTCTGAAGATGGCCCTACTTACGTGTCGCGACGGTGGCCGAGGACCACAAGTTAGCCTGGCCGCGACGCCTCATGCGGGTGTAAGGGCGTGACGATCGCCTCGCCCTACCTAGGCGGTCTTCGCGATTCGTGCTTTACTATCGACGCGCACAGAAGACCAATCGATCTCTGGCATGTAGAAATCAGGGTTTTCGAGGAGCCAGGTTCGAACGTCTCGTACAGTGGTGCACCAGTCAGAATCTGACCCCGTCGCCTTGAAGAGCGTGAACGGTTTCTTCGCGTCATAGAGCGCCTTTCGCGCGGTGACGCGGTAGTTCGACCCGATCGTTTCCAGAACCTGGCGCTGCTGAACGGGCGAGCCCTCTGCGAACAACGTCGGGGCGTGTTCGGCGAACGCGAGAACTGCGTCGACACGCTGCAACAGCTGCGCCACGGAAGGCGTCGGCCGTTCGAGTTGGACCTCGAGTTGGGCGCGGCGGCCACTGATCCCCACGCGCCGACGCTCGAAGAGCTCGTCGTCAATCGAGCCGCGCAGGCGAAGCGAGAGAAGTGTGTCCTCCTCCGTGCGCACATGCCGCAGCGTTCGCTCGACGGACTCGCGGACCGCCCGAAGTTGCCCACCCTCGGCCTCAAGTGTGCGCGTGAGATTGTCGCGAATCCACCCACCGACTTCGGGCGTCAATGTTACGTGCGCGAGGTCGGCGGCGACCTGCGCGGTGAACGCGCGCTCCGGCAGCGTCGGCTCGGTGCAGCGCACGTCCTGACCCCGTCGATGGCAGCGGTAGTAGACGTAGCGCTTGCCGCTGCGCTTGACGTGCACTTCCCCAACCATCGCCCGGCCGCACGAGGCACAGCGCAGCATGCCGGAGAAGGTGAACTCATGGTGCACCGGCCGTGGCCGCCCGGGACGGCCGAGGATCTCCTGCGCGCGGGCGAACTCCTGTTCGGTGACCATCGGCTCGTGGGCGCCCTTGTAGCTGTCGCCGTTTCGGAGCTGGATGACGCCCATGTAGTACGGCTTGGAGAACAGCCCGAAGAGGCCGGAGAAGGACATCGGCTTCAGTCCGCCGCGTGGCGTCTTCCGCGAGCGGTAGCCCCAGTCCTTGTTCAGGTGCTTGAGGATCTGGCGCGGCTTCATCGTGCCGGTCAGGAGGAGATCCCAGGCCCGGCGGATGAGATCGAAGTTGACCGGGTCCTTCACGATCACGGTCGTCGGACCGCTTCGGTCCTCGAGGTATCCGGCGGGTGGCCGGTAGTTTGGCCAGCCCTGCTGGAAGCGGGCTCTGTTGCCGCGCTTGACGTTGTCGCGCAGGTCGTCGATGAACTTGGTGGCGATCCCGAGTTCGAAGTTCCCAAGGAAGCGATCGTTACCGTTGCTCGTGTAGACGCGCTCGGGGGTGATGACTTCCTTAAGCTTCCCATCGGCCAGCGCCTGAAGCACGGCGCCATGGTCCAGGTGGTTGCGTGCGAGACGGTCCATCTTCCAGCACAGCACGCCTTCGATCTGGCCGCGGCGGACCCTACGCATCAGGTCGCCAAAGATCGGGCGGCCCGGCGCTTTGGCGGAGCGGGCTTCGGTCAAGACCTCGGAGACATGAAGGCCGCGGCGCACCGCGTGCGCCTTGAGTTCGGCGATCTGGGAGTCGATGGAGAGCACCTGCTTGTCCTCGGAATCCGTGGACTTGCGGGCGTAGATGACGTGGGTAGGCATAGGACTGCGTAGGGCTTCATCAATTGCTCGGGCGGCGGCATCCGTCAAGAGCGCGGATGGTCGAACTCGCCGGGCGCGCATCCTCGGGTAACGGCCCAAGCATCATGCGGAAGAGGGCGAGCAACTCGATCGCCCGCGCCCAGGACTCCTCGGACGTGAGGTGCACGCCACACTCGCGATCCATGACATCGCGGAAGCGCTCGACCGCTTCCGGAGCCAGGCCAAAGGCGAAGCTGCCACGATGCTGTAGGGGAGTGGGGGTTCGTGCCATGCATTCAGCATGGCAGGGAGTCGGCAGCTTGCGTAGCTAGGTGGAGGTGACAGCGCCGTCGCGAAGGCTACTCCCGGAGGCGCATGTGGCCGGGCGAGCTGTGGATAGCGACCACCACTACTTCAGCAGCTGAGTGAGCGCCGGGATAAAGGGGGAAAGGACCGTCATGTGGGCGGCAGCGCTCGCGATGAGGGCCTGATATTTCTCCAAGAAGGCGGTCGTCCCCTGCGCAGCCTCAAGCGACCTGACGCGTTCGATGAGCTCGGCACGCTGCCTATCGTCGGCGACACCACCCTCGATGGCTCGGATGAGATCGTGGAAAAGCGCCTCGGAGGCTGCGTTGACCACATTGGTCGACCGATCGAGGGAGTTGATGTTGACCCGCGCGTTGTCGCCGCGGATGTTGACGACGGACGGTACCGAGGGCGCTCGACCAGCCGACTCCTTCCGAACCTTCGTCTGGTAATGATCCCCGATCGCGCCGGGCAGACCCCGTGTGAACCCTCGATCGGTGACGACGTACACCTCGACTAGGCCGTTCGGGAGTGGGCGCTCGAAGGTATCGCCTTCCTCAACCGGCAAACTGGCATCGTCCATGTGGATAGCGCGCGGCGAGACCAACGCACGGATGTCTTCGAATCGACGCCCACCCCGCTTGATGAGCGTCACGCGGTCATTCATCAGCTCACGAAAGGGCATGGCAATCTCCTGGATCGTCAGTGAATGTGGAGACCTGCGACAGAAGGGGCCATCAACCGGTCACTCGCTCGTAGCCCTGAGGCGCCGAGACGTGAGCCCGCGAGTGATCACCCCGAGGACCAACTCTGTCGAGCTGACAAACGTGTAGGCCGTCTCGCGGTCGGTCATCGGGGAGGCCGGGTCACCTCCATGACGATCGCCGGCTTCATGCGCCAGGCTGTAGGCGTTGGACGCAAAGCCGCGAATGCTCCGCATGAAACGGGCCCCCATCTCTCCATGGGGCAGCAACTGGTCAAAATTGGACCCTTCGACGAGGCGGCCCAGCAAGTCGGGGAGTTGATTCGCGCCGGCACGATCGATTCCAAGCTCGTCCAAAGCCGCTCGGAGCACGGCCTCCAGGCACGAGGTGGCTGCGGTGATAGCCCCGCTCGGGTCGGTCTCGACGCGGCTCCACTGCTTTCTATGAAGCTCCGCCGCCGACCGTAGATCGCCCGCATCGAGGTAGGCTTGAATCTCGGGCGATGCAGGGGGCGTGGCGTGACCGAGGACATCTGCGAGCGAGATTCCGTCAGCTTGGAGGAAGCCGGCGAGTCCGGCTTCGGGGGTGGCGATCGCCGGCGCGTCGCGCCTGGCTAGGACCCGGATGACTTCGAACACGAACGCGTCCCCCGACTCGGGATCTCTTGCGGGCACATCGAAGCCCTCGCTCAACATCCTCGCCTTCGTGCGATACGCGGGGCTGTTCTGCACGTCGGTGAAGGCCATCTGGAGGGCCGCTTCAGACCCGGACTCGATGAGGATCTGATGGATAGTCCCGCGGTTCGAGCGCTCGAGCATTGAGCGCACGCATCCAATGGAACGTGCAGAAACACGACGCGTCGGCCTGGGCATGCCGTTCCCCAGTGGTTGGCCAGCTCTAGTGTCCGGTCCTGTCGGCGGTAAGCGACGAGGTCGCGATTACTGGCTGGATGATAGGCGCCGCCACCGCCATCCGTCCATGGACCACCCGCGCACCGTTATTACGCCGAGGTGGCCGCTGAGCGAGGGGCGCGGGTTATCCCCAGTGCTGCGCACAGGGTGTCGCGTCGCCCCCTCTGTTCGGGTTTTCTTCGGTTCGGTAGAATGAGTTCCAGAGGCCGCGCGTCATCCACAGCCAGGTGCCGTGGGGCGCGCCTCGCCCTCCCTGCCCAGACGGCGATCCGCCGGCTACGCTTCACCCTATGCCCATCCAGTTCACCCCGCGGCCTTCGCGCCATACCCCGACGTTCCCGAACGCCATTCGGCGCTGCCGGATTCAGCGTGGCTTGAGCCAGCAGGCGCTGGCGGCCAAGCTCCAACTCCACCGGAGCCTCGTCTCGCTCTGGGAGCGTGGCCTTCGTCTGCCGAATGTGCCGAGGTTGCTCGCGATGGCACGAGAACTCGGTGTCCTGCCGGACACCCTCTATCCAGACCTCAACCTCGCAGCCGGGCTTCGTCGGCACGCGGTAATGCCACACGCCGCATGACCGTGCCGCAGTTGATCGCCGCGCTCATGGCTCGAGCCAACGCGCGCGGGCTCGTCCTGGCCAGCGAAGCGACCCTGCTCGACGATCTCGGCATCGGCAGCGCTGCCCTCGAGAAGTTGCTCGAGGAAGCCATGAGGCACGGCGAAATCGACATCCTCTCGCCCCTTCCATTCCTGGTTGCGAAACTCCCCGGATCATGGTCTGGCAGGAAGCACGAAGCCTCGAAAAGGGCCGCAAAATCCGGTGCTCCGACGGATCCTGCCTATAGCTCTCAAAGCTCTCTTTCACAACCAAAGCAGTTGATGAAAGAGAGCTATAGCCCGTCTTCAGACGACGAGGCGCTCCTCAAGGAGATCCTTGCCACGCTCGGCGAGAGTGATCCCACGACCTTCCGCGGCGCGCTACGGAGTTACACGCCCGGAGTGATCCGTCTCGCTCTCGAGCGCGTGCGCCGCAATCCCACGATCCGGAAGAACCGCACGGCGCTGTTCCGCTACCTGCTGCCGCGGATCGCCAAGGAGCCAACTTCAACCACCTGACCATTCACGCTCCATGTCTTCAACTCAGCCCATCACCCTTCAGCTCGATCGCCGCATCCTCGAGCATCCGCGGGCTTACCACCTGCGCCGCATGCGCGCGGGACTCTGGCTCTACCTCGACCTGTTGGCCCGGCTTCCGGCCGGTACTGACACGTTCGAGGTCGAGCCCGCGGCGGTCGGGCGGGACATGGGGCTTCCCGAAGGCACGATCCGCTCCTGGCTGGGGCACCTGCGCCACGCCGGGTACGTGGACGCGATGCGCCTCAACGGCGTAGTCCGAATCACGATCACGAAGGGCTTCGTCCCCGAGCCGATCGAATCCCCGGCCGAGCGCTACTTCACCGTCGCCAAGCTGCAGCGGATGCTCAAGGACAAGCTCAACACCGATGCGTTCGAAGACGCGCTGCGCCGCCTCCCCGACCCAGTGATCCGTCGGGCACTGGCCGGCGCACTTGCTCCCCCGGACGACCAGATCCGTCGCTCAAGAACCGCCTTGTTTCTTTACCTCCTCAAGTCCCACACACATGCCTCGAAATCCTAACCGTCCCATCCTCGCCATCGACCCCGGTACCCGAGAACTCGGTTACGCTGTGCTGGCAGGCCGCCGCCTCCTCGAGCACGGCGTCACCCCGCTCCGCGCGCTGCCCAAAGAGCAGCGTCTTCGCGAGGCCACGCTCGGCATGGGCCGACTCGTCAATCGGCACCGTCCTGGGGCACTCGTCGTGGAGAAGACCTATCGCCATCCTGTGCCCTGGCTCAACGATCTCCACCGCATCACGCTCGCCGCCCGGCGTATCGCCAAGCACTGGCGCATTCCGTTCCGGACCTACTCGCCCCAGGCCGTGCGCCAGACGGTCGCCGGCAACGGCAAGGCCACGAAGGCCGAGGCGGCGGTCATCGTGGCCCATCGCTTCCCGCAGCTACGACTACTCCTGACGCAGGACCGACGCTGGAAGGAACGCTACTGGCTCAACGACCTCGATGCGGTCGGACTCGCGTGGCACCACCAGGTGATCACGCGCCCGCCCTCCCGCAGCCGGAACTCCGGCTGAAGAGTAGGCGCGTCAGGCTTGCCCCGGCGCCACCGTCCCAGCCGCTACCCCGCAAGGGGGAGACGGTGGGCGGCCCTCGGGAGGGCACCTCTTGATTCACTCAATCAGCCAATCTTCATGCAGTCCAAGACCATCATCGGCATCGATCCCGGCACCCGCGAGATGGGTCTCGTCGTTCTGCGAGGCCACGTGCTCGTCTGGTTCGGCGTGCGCACCCTACCAAACGGCAAGCGCCATCACGAAGCAATCGGGCTGGCGAAGCAGCACGTGCTGAACCTGATCGAGGAGCACGACCCGGACGTAGTGGCGATCGAGAAGCCGTTCGATCTGCCGACCAAGCGGTCGCACCTCCTGAACGTCATTGCCGACGAACTCCGCGACCGCGCGGAGGAACTCGGGATCGACATCGTCGAGTTCTCGCCCGAGGCCATCCGAGAGCGCGTCACCCGGAATCCTCGCGCCACGAAGATCGATGTAGCCGAATACCTCGTTGCCAACGGCTTCGGACACCTGCGCCAGCTCGTCCCGAAGCGGCCTGCCCGGCCGGCGCTCGGCATGCGGCCGAAGGACAAGTACTGGCTGCACATGTTCGACGCGCTGGCGATCGCAGTTGCCGCCGCAGAGTCGTAAGCTGGCGCCGGCGTCAGTGGGCTGGGGGTCTCAAGAACGCTTGCATTCTGGCCGAACACATGAGGTACGGCGGAGTTGCGACCGCACTGCCGCCCGTTTGTGGCCCCCCGAGGAGTGCAGGAACATGTCGATGGCGTGTGCAGTCTGGATTCGCTCGGGGTTGCTCGCTCTGGCGCTGGCAACCGTCGCGTCGGTGGAGCAGTCTGCCGCGGCCGACCAACACAGCGTTGAGGCGATCGTGGCCGCGCTCCAATCGCCGATCTCGCCGGAAGCCATCGCCGCCGCACGAAAGTACGACGACGACATCCTCTCAAGCGGGCAGACGTGGAGTCACCAAATCTACTTGGTGACAGACGAGCGCTACGCGCGGGTCAAGCGCATCACGGACGCGGTCCTTCAGGCCGCCGGCGAGAAGCCTGACCAGTGGGTTGTGCGCGTTCTCGACAGCGACCCGAAGGTCATGAACGCCTACGTTGTCGGTGGCAAGTACATCTACGTATGGACCGGACTCCTCGAGCGCAAGCCCAGCGATGACGATCTCGGCTTGATTCTCTCGCACGAGACTGGCCATTCTCTGCTCAAGCACAACGAGCGTCGAGCCAATGACGCCTCTTCGACGTGGGCCGGCCTCGCAAATCTCGGCGCCCTGCTGTCCCCCAAGAACAAGGACGCGCTCACAACGCTCTCGACCAGCATTACGAGCGCCTACAGCCGGGGAGACGAGGAAGAGGCCGACGCCATCGGCGTCTGTATCGCGCGGCGGGCGGGCTTTGATCCGATGCGGGGCTTGGACTTCTTCACCGGACTGATTCGGGATCGTGGCCGGGGTCGGCAGGAGCGGCAACAGAAGCTCGATCAGGCCAAGGCGGCCTACGATCAAGCACTCGCGACCTGCACGCAGAACAAGAACCTCTTCAACAGCTCGCGCTCGTACCAGACGCAGGAGAACGCGAACAAGGTCAACGCCATGTGCGCGGACGCCGAGAAGAAGCGCCTGTACTACAATCAGGTCGTCGAGTGGTACAACGCCGACGTCGCAGCCGAGCAGCGCAACGTGCTTCTGACCGATCACCCACTCGACCAAACCCGCGTGGCGACGGTCACCGCGCTAGTGGACTACCTTGGCGGCCGACGGAACGTGGAGACGCTCTCCGACCACCAGCAGTCCTATCGAGTCATGAAGGCGCTCAGCCAAGTGCGTCCGGAGCTCTTGAAGGAAAGGACTGTTGTTGCGGCGCCGGCTGTGGCGCGTGCCGATTCCGCGTCTGCACCGCCGAGCGGGAAGTCTCTTGAGCAGCAACTGCTCGATCTCAAGCGGGCGCACGAGCAGGGGCTGATCACAGACGCGGAGTACGAGCACAAGCGGCAGGAGATCTTGGCGCGCTACTGATTGCGTGCTGCGCAGGGCGGACAGAGTGGTTGTCCACTATGACGCGTCGCCACAGTCGCGTTCGCCTCCCTACGATGAAGACACGCCGGGCGCTACGCTTCCTTACGCAGCACACCTGATGCCGCTGTTGTTCCACCCGCCCCTTGTCAGGAGGGCCTCATGGAGGCCCGTCAGCCCACCACCCATCCCGACACTCGGGAGACCGTCGCCTACGCCGAGCTGCTGAAGCTCGCTCACGACGAAGGCCTGAAGTCCATCGCCACCGAGCTGGTCCTCCAGCCATGCGAGGACAACGGACGCCTCGCGATCGTGAAGGCCTCGGTCGAAACCGAGCGCGGACACTTCGAAGGCCTCGGCGATGCCGACCCCGGCAACGTCGACGACTTCCTCGCACCGCACCTGATCCGTGTGGCCGAGACCCGGGCCAAGGCCCGCGCCCTCCGTGACGCCGTCAATGTCGGCGTCGTCTCCCTCGAGGAGTTGGACGGCGCCAGCCGCGTCCCTCGTCCGAGCCCCGGACCGGGTGCTACCCGCTCCAACGGCACGAGCCGCCCGACCACGCGCCCGCGTGGCAACGGCTCCGCTCCGCGCCCAAGCGGCAATGGCTCGCCTGAGCCGATGACCGAGGGCCAGCGCCGGTACCTGTTCCGCATCATGGCGGGGCAGGGGTTCCACAAGACCGACGCGGAGAACCGGATCAAGGAGATCTTCGAGGTCTCGGCCCTGTCCGAGATCACGAAGACCGCCGCGATGCAGATGATCGACCAGCTGCTCCAGACCTCCGCCCCCGGAAACGGCGGCGGCAATGGGACAGCCTCGCGTCATTAGCATCAGCCAGGTCAACGCCTACCTCGGCTGCCCGCTCAAGTACCGCTTCCAGTACGTGGACAAGATCCCGCGTCCCTGGCGGGTCGCCGGCATGGCCTTCGGCACGTCCATCCACGCCGCCGTCGAGTGGTTCCACAAGGAACGCATCGACGGACGGACGCCGGAGCTTCCCGACGTGCTGCAGGTCTTCGACGCCGACTGGTACGCGCAGAACGTAGAGCCGCTCGTCTTCTCCGAACGCGAGTCCCGCGAGGGTCTCGCCGAGAAGGGACGGGCCATGCTCCAACTCTACGTGGAGTCTGCCAACGGATCGAAGCCGGTCGCAGTCGAGCAGCCGTTCGAGCTCGACCTGGCCGATCCCGAGACCGGCGAAGTCCTCGAGGTGCGCCTGCGGGGCATCATCGACCTTATCGAGGACGATGACGTGCTCGTGGACCTCAAGACCGCCGGCCGGACACTTGAAGCCGGCGGACTCGAACGGCACCTGCAGCTCTCCGCCTACGCGCTGGCCTATCTGCTCTTTAAGGGGAAGGTCCCGCGCCTGCGGCTGGACATGCTGCTCAAGACCACGAAGCCGCGGCTCGAGCGGCACGAGACCACCCGCTCGCTCGAGGACCTGTCCTGGACCGCCCGGCTGATCCGCGAGGTCTCCCTCGCGATCGGGACCGAGCATTTCTTCCCGAACCCGTCGTGGCGCTGCACCGAGTGCGAGTACTTCGCCCACTGCCAGCAGTGGCGCGGTACCTGGCCGATGCAGGCCGACGAGCAGCTACTCCAACTGGCTGAAAGGGAAGGTGTCGGCGAGATCGCGGGCGCGTGAGGACCTAGGCGGTCGTCGCGTGTCATCGGGGGCCACGGACGGCAGCTGAATGCCTTGCGCCCCGCGGCTCGTCGCACCTTCCCCGTCTCTTCGTTCCTTCCATCTCCATCGGGGCTCCGCGCGTATTCGCTCGGGGCCCTTCTTTCTTGCCCGCCCCTGCAGGAGTCACCCCGTGTATGTCCGCGAACTCACCCGTCGCCGCTACCGCACCACTTCCCCGGTTCCCATCCGTGGTCCCGACGACGTCGCCCAGCTGCCGGCCGTCAAGCGGCTCGTCCGGGCCAAGCGAGAGCACTTCGTCGTGCTGCTCCTCAACGCCCGGCATGAGGTCGAGGGGATCGAGACCGTCTCGATCGGTTCCTTGAACGCCTCGATCGTCCACCCGCGCGAGGTCTTCAAGCCCGCCGTCGTCAGCTCGGCTGCCTCGGTCGTCCTTGTCCACAACCACCCTTCGGGCGATCCCGAGCCCTCGGAAGAAGACCTCTCGATCACCAAGCGCCTGGTCGAAGTCGGCGATCTGCTCGGCATCGGCGTCCTGGATCACGTCCTGGTCGCGAGCCGGGGCCTCGTCTCGTTTCGCTCGCGGCAACTGCTCTGATGCTCATTACCGCCATCGCCTGAAAGGAGGCACCGATGTCTCACCTCATGCTCCACGGCGGATGGTCCGCGACGCTCGCCGACCTCGCCGCCGTCCCGGTTCCCGAACCGACCGACTCCTACGTTCCCGTGCCGTACCTGCGCCTGATCGAGGAGATCAAGCTCCACGTGCCACGCTTCGGCCTCGACATCGAGAAGGAGGAGTACGGACTTGCTCGAGAAGGGCGCCAGATGTTCGGCGTCCTGACCTGCCGCAACGGCCGTCCCGCGCCGGACTACCACCTGGCCCTCGGGTGCCGGGCATCGACCGACCGCTCGCTGAGCATCGGTCTCGTGCTCGGCTCGTCCGTGGTCTGTTGCTCGAACCTGGCCTTCTCCGGCGAGGTCCAGGCACACCGCAAGCACACGGTCAACGTCTTCCGCGATCTGCCGGACCTGATCTACACGATGCTCTCCAAGGTCTCGTCCATGCGGACGCGGATCGACGGTGAGATCGCAGTCATGAAGGGGCGCGACATCACGTCGCCGACAGCGCACCACCTGATGGTCGAGGCCATCCGTTCGAACGTCCTGCCCACATCTCGCCTCCCGAAGGTGATCGAAGCGTGGGAGGAGCCGGCACACGAGGAATTCTCTCCGCGCACCGCCTGGTCGCTCTTCAACGCGTTTACCGAGGTCGCCAAGACCTCGCCGCCGCGGGCACAGATGGAAGGCTCGCTCCGGCTCAGTTCGCTCTTTCGCCGCGAGCTCCAGCTCGCATAGCTCCTCAACCGAGGCCGCCCGAACAGGTGGCCTCGTTCTTCGTCCTTGCTCCTGCGGATACCCAGGGGAGTCTAGAGATGCGTGCCGGGCGATGTCCGTCCTATACTCCGGTATTGGGCCGCCACCTGAGCGCGGCCCGTTGTCTGAGCTTAGATCGGAGTTCGAATGGCCACGGATACTACTGTGGTTGAACGCGAACGCGCCTTCGTGCAGGCACTGAGGTTGTCCACGGATACTCCGCCAGCGCCGAACCTCTTCGAGCGACTGCTGCGGCTCCGCCGCCCTAGCGCGGCATGGCAGGCGGTCGAAGCCCGACTGGCGAGCGAACCGTGGTCGTCTCTGACGCGGGAGACCATCGAGTCAGACCTCCGCGAGTGGCACGTGCTTCCGAAGCAAATGGCCGAGCAATCCCTGGAGATCTGCCGCCGAGCTGCCGCCGTGGCGGTCGGCGACGGCCGGATCGAGGACGACGAGATCGCCACCCTCCGACAGCTAGCAACCCTGCTCGGCATCGACTCGACAATCCAAGCGCGCGAGCTGCTCGCCGCCGCGGAGGCGCGCTATCGGCAGGCGGTGGAAGACGCAGTCGCTGATCGTTGGTTGACGGATGACGAGCGCCACGCCCTCGACAGTCTGGCCGCTGGGCTGCGACTCCCGCAGGAGCGCCTGAGCGCCATCCACCACGACCTGATGGGACAAACGATCCAGAAGCTCTTCAACGAGCAGACTGCGGATCGACGGTTTTCGCCAGAAGAGGAGGCCGAGTTGCGTCGCGTGGCGACGAACTTGGGTGTCGAGTTCACTGCAAGCGACGCCGCGCAGGCGCTGATTCGGCGCTACCGATTGCTTTGGGAGATCGATCAGGGCCAACTCCCGGAACTCGATGTCACGATCCATCTGCAGCGAGGAGAGCGCTGCCATTGGCAGGCTGCCGGACGGCTGCACGAGTTCCGGACCGTGACGACTGCCGTTGGGTACTCGGGCCCGACGGCTAGGATTCGGCTGGCTCGCGGGTTGTCGTGGCGCATCGGCCATCTGGCAGTCAATCGCGTCACCCAAGACGTTCTCAAGGAGATCGGCTTCGGCACCCTCTACCTCACGAGCAAGCGGTTGATCTTCGACGGTGCCAGAAAGACAACCACGCTCCCTCTGCGTCGGATCTTGAGCTTCACGGTCTACCAGGACGGCCTGCAAATCGAGAAGGACAGTGGCAAGGACCAGTACATCAAGTTCGACGAGTTCGACGGCGAAATGCTAGGAGCGATCCTGGACTCCGCCATCGACCGAAGCAGCTCCTAGCCGAGGCAGAGAGTGCCAAGCTCCGTCACCTCGCTTGCCCACTGCCGGGTCGGTTCTGGCGAGGCTGATGGGCTGTAGCCGAGCGTGGTCAGGATCGCCACCTCGTGGCCGGAGCGCGTGATTGTCAAAGGAGTACACCGATGGATGCGCGGCTGACCAACTGGAACTTCGCCGACGAGGAGGCGAACTCGACGCCGGGCCTCATCAATCGGCAGAAGTCCGCACGAAACTTGATCGTGTTGGGGCTCAATGACGTCGAGCGCCGAGGGCGCTTCCTCGACCCGGAACGGAACATCGAGAGCACCGCGTCACTGGAGGCGTGTGACTGTCGCGACTTCCTGTTCGTCGGCAAGGCCACGCGCAAGTCGTTTCAACCCTGCAAGCACATCTACCGCCTGGCCATGGAACTGGGCGTGCTCGAGCCTCGGTACTGGGACCACGCGGCGCGGGAGGCGCAGCGACTCGTGACGCTCTCCCAGCAGAAGCAGCGCGAGGAGGCGCGGTTGCGTGCGCTCGGTCGTGATGGCCGCGAGTGGGGAGGCTGGCGGGCCGCCCTGCATCGTTCGGGCCTTCAGCTGAACCGCCAGTACCGTGCGTACTTCATCGTGGACGATGAAGTCGAGGGAGCTGTCCAGAGCGACGGCTGCTGGCACGTTCATGAGTACCAGGTGCAGCTCGACTCCTGTGACTGTCCGGACTTCATGGATCGGCGGTTGCCGTGCAAGCACATCTACGCGGTTGCGCTGCTCTCCCGGCTTCCGGTTGCGCTCAGTCGGCGCGACTATCTCGATGCGCGCGGACAAGACAAAGACATCGTCTTTGAGTTCCCGGTCGAACGGGCTGATCCCCTGAGCCGCCTCTGATCGACGGGGGGTCGCCTTAGTCCGCGCATCGGCCGCCTTATAGCTCTTGGGCGAGCGGGCGCTACCGGAGGGAAAACTTGACCGGCACGGCGACCCACACGGCCACGGGGCGGCCCTCCGACTGCGCGGGCGTGAAGACCCATTGCTTCACCGCCGCAACGGCGGCTGCATCGAGCCCGGGGATACTCTTCTGGATGCGCACGTCCCTGACACGTCCGTCTTTGCCGACGAGCGCCTGCACGAGCACGGTGCCGTCGATTCCGGCCTCTCGCGCCAGGTCGGGATACACAGGCGGTACGCGGGTGATCGCCTCGGGCAAGTCGTCGACATAGACGTAGTCGCCGAACTTGGGCAGCTCGTCGTCGGTCGGTGGCACGACGACAACCTGCTCGTCCGTTCCTTCCACCCTCACCACGGTCGGAACATCGGTTGGCGTGGATGTGTCGCCGCCTCGCTGCGCCGAACGGTCGTGGGGCCGGGCGGTGCGCCGTGACGACGAGCGCTTACCACCCACACTCGAGAGATCCTCATTCGGTTGCGACCCGCGGCCGAAGTTGGGCAGTCGGATGTCAGTCAGCACCCATCCCAATCCGCGTCGGTGCAGCACGAAGGTGATGTCGGCGTTCCGACTGGAGTCCGCGTGGACCACGGCCAGAAACACCGACGAGCTGCGGTAGCGCTGCTCGACCTTGACCGTCCGGTCAGAATCAGGCCCTGGGGATGAACCGTCGGGGTCTGGGTGTTGACCGGTGGTCAGCAGAGCGATGCCGCTGGGCGTCACGTAGGTATCCACGATGCGGTCGATGAACGCGCCGGCGAGAAGTAGCCCGAGGCCGGCGAACGGATTGTCGTTCAGGTCGGACATGCTCTGTGCGGCGGATGCGTTGAAGCTCGCCTTGAGGTTGCCACGGAGCGCGGGGAAGTCGATGAGTTCGGCCAGGGCGTCTCGATCCCCGCGCTCTGCGGCCTGCCGGATGCGGCCGAGCACGAAGTACGGCTGGAGGAACAGCCAGACGCTGAGCACTGCGACCGCGAGCGCCACCAGCGCAATCAGGCCCCGATGGTGGTTCCTGCGATCCGTCCCCTCGAACTCCCTCTGGCGGTCATCCGTCGTCGATTGCACGCGCGGCCCCCACATCGTTAGACACACTGGATTGATGAGCTCGATCAGTAAGATCATCATGCCACCAAACTCGCCCGCGTGTCCGGCCCGGTGAATGGACCAACGAAGGAGGACCCAATGCACGGCCGCCTACTTGCCACCCTCGCCGTAGGGGCAGTTCTTTCGTGGCTCACGATCGCGGCAGTCGATTCCCGACGGGCCCCCGGCTCGGAGGTGGCCGCGGTCTACCGACTCGACTACGCCATCACCGCAGATGGGCACATCTACCGGTACGCCGGCGAGCATGAAGCACCTCCGACGTACGCCAGCCCGGCGACGCCATTCGAACCGGCGCCTGGGTACTGGGTCTTGTGCGACTCGACCGGTTCACTCAGCGCTCGTCCGGTAGCGCTGTACCTGACGCCGTTCGGTGCGGCGGGTCGGATCTACGAGATCATCGCTGCCGACGGAAATCACTACCGACTCACGGTGGCGCCGCGAGGTGGACGCGGGACCGGGCCACTCGTGCCGCGACCAGTCGAGCTCGTGGGGAACGTGTTCGCCGGCGGACGAGAAGCAACGGGGCACTGATCGGCGAACGCATGGTTCGGCGAGAACCTGCGGCTCGTGGGTTCTCCACAGGCCGTCGCCGGCGTCAGCCTGCTAGACTGCCTGTGAGCGGTCCATCGCACCGGCCGCGACCATGCTGGATGCCTACATCTTCACCACACTCGGCCCGCTGCGCGGTACGCACGATTCGATCGAGCGGTTCGCGTTCGCATCGCTTCCGCCGTCAGACCGACAGGCGCTTCCCTTCTTTTCCGCTATCCGGGCCTTCTCGGGCCCGCTGGGCCCCGACACCCTCTGGGCGATCGGTCGACTGGGTGCCGAGCGGTCGCGCTACGATCCGGTCCGGCAGGTCGGCGATGGCCTCACGGAGTGCCAGAGCCAGCTTCGCGCGCTCTTCGCCGCCCTTACAACGATGGAGCGATCTCGCGCCGCCGGACGACTCGCCCACAGCTTGGCCGATCTTTGCGATCCGGCCCATCACGTCGGGCGCGCCGGCGTCACCCGCATGCGAGTGTTCGGGCGGACGCGGACGGAGCGCTGGGTCGATCCTTTGACCGGTCCCCTGTGGGAGCCCGGTGAGCGCCACAATCACTTCGAGTGGCTACTCGCTCGGGTCACCGTCGCCGGCCCGCGTGACATCGTCGGCCGTCTGGTCTCTGACCATCGGTCCTTCTTCCTCCGCCGACTGCACACTGGCTCGGTCGGATTGGTCTTCCGCGAGGCCGCCCTGGGGATCGCCCGATTGGATCTGTGGGGCCGGTTCCTGCGGGGTGCTGGCCTGGCCGAGCTGCGTCGGCCCTTGGCCCGGCACGTCCTCCTTCCGACCTGCGGACTGATCGCCGCCTGTTGGAGCCTTGGTGCCGCCGGCCGCCTCCGGGGAGCGGAGCGCCGCGAGGAGCTCCCGTCGTCGGTCGAGCACACCGACGTAGGAAGAGACAATGACGGCCACCATTCCGAAGAGCATGGTGGCCGACGCCGCGACCTGCAGGACAAGCAGGAGCCTGACCGCCGCTGACGCGGGCTGGAGATCGCCGAATGCGATCGTGAACGTCGTCAGATAGCTGAATACCCACAGGGCAAGGTACGGATGGCGCAGGCCGTCGGCCCAGGTGTGCGGATCGAGCCGCTGGAGCGCGGCGTAACCGGTGGCGAAGGCCGTGACGTGGGCAAGGACGAGGTAGACGAGGGCCGCCATCGTGATGGGATGGAGACGTTCGCGCACGTTGACCAGTCGCCCGTACTCTTCGGGCAACGCATCACCGGCAAAGGTCAGGAGCAGGACGACGGCGTGGGCACATCCGAGCAGCGCCAATCCCACGAGCGCCAGGGCCAGTGACGCAGCAGCGGGCACGCCGGGGATCGCGCCGAGTGCGCAGAGCACCTCGGCCATGAGCAGCGCGATCGCCAAACGGAAGACCCGGTCATTGGAGAGAGGCGGCAAACGTCGCAGCACCCACGACTGCAACCCAAACCGGTCGCGGGTGAAGGTCTCGAACTCCGGATGAGGAGCACTCACCGGTACCCTCCGCTCGCTCAAGGCAACGCCGCTCGGGCGACGTGGAACTCGGGATTGACGGGGCTTTCAGCCTGCGTCAGGATAGTGGAAGTCGAGTGCGCCCTCTTGCAGAACTGCGCACTTGCTGGCTCCGCGGCACGATGACCCCCGAATCTCGCTGCGTCTGAGCCGCCCCCAAGCCAATCGGAAGGCTCGGGGCTGCCCGCCAACGAACCCGAAGCGCCCGAATCCGAGGGCTCTCGCGGGCCGTGCTCAAACGACTGCGCCCTTCTGCAATTTCGCGCAGTGAGCCGGCAGCCGGACTCTCACTCCTCACACCGTTGTCCATTCAGCCTCACCCCCACCAGCAGCTGCCACGCTACCTCACGCAGGACGAAGCGCGGCGGTTCTTCGCCGCCGCTTCGGACCCCCGGGACCGAACGCTCTTCGCGTTGATGTACCTCCACGGCCTGCGCGTGGGGGAGGTGCTGCTCTTGCGGCGTGGGGATGTCGACCTGGACCGCGGCCGCTTGCTCGTGCGGCGCCTGAAGGGCGGTAGCTGGAGCGAACAGGTGCTCTTCGCCGCCGCGCTCGAGCTGCTGGGTGCGCACCTCGCCCGGATCTCCCGCGGGCCGGACACGCCGCTCTTCCCGGGCCGGCACGGGCCGCTCCGGCGCCGCCAGATCCAGGCGCGCTTCGTCCGCTACCGGCGCGCCGCCGGACTGCCCGATCGCCTGACGACCCACTCGCTGCGGCACTCGATCGCCACGCACCTGCTCGATGCCGGAGCTTCGCTCGAGTTCGTCCAGGACCACCTCGGCCACCGCAACATCCGCTCGACCGCCATCTACGCGCGGATCTCTGACCGCCATCGCGAAGCGCTGATGCGTTCACTGGAACGCTCGCCGTGGATCGTCCGGCCGACTGCAGGCGAACCCAAGACAAACCCGTTACCACCCGCCCCCGCGTCCTGAAAGGGAGGCCGACCATGCGCCGCCTGCTTGGTCCCATCGTCCTCGCGTTTGCCGTCCTCGGCATCCTGTGGAGCTGTTCGAAGAAGTCCAGTCCACCGCCAACCGCTCCGACGCCGACGCCGGCCTGCGAGCTGAGCACCGCGAGTCTCTCGTTCGGCAGCGTCAACGTCGGCTCGAGCGCTGACCGGTCGTTCACGCTCCGAAACTCGGGTGGCGGAACCTTGAGCGGCACGATGAGCGAGTCCGCGGCCGAGTTCGCGCTCATCGGCACGGCGGCCTACAGCCTGTCCGCCGGCCAGAGCCAGAGCTTCACGCTGCGCTTCTCGCCGACTAGCGCCGGCGCCAAGGCATGCACGCTCTCGACCGGTGCCAGCATCTGCAGCCAAGTCGTCGCCACCGGCACCGGGCAGGCGGCGGCGCCGGTCTGCAACGTCCAGTCGGCGCTCCTGGACTTCGGCAGCGTCAACTACAGCTCCTCGGCCAATCGGACGATCAGCATCCAGAACGCCGGGGGCGGCACGCTGTCCGGCTCGATCACCGGAGCGGGGGTGGACTTCCACTTCCTCGATCCGCCGAGCTTCAACCTGTCGACGGGGCAGTGGGCGTACATCACGCTCCAGTTCACGCCTTCGAGCGGCGGGGCGCAGGCCTGCACGCTGCAGGTCTCCCCGGGTGGCTGCTCGCCGATCGTCTGCCGGGGAACCGGCGTGCTCACCTACGGCGGGGACTGCCAGGTGCGAGTCATCAGCGCGCCGCTGGACTTCGGCCAGGTCAGCGTCGGTTCCTCGGCCGACTTGCCCTTCACGCTCAAGAACTACGACACCACGTACAACGCCGACGGCGCCGTCTCCGAGGCCTGCCCGGAGTTCGAGGTCGTGGGCAGCGCGCTGTTCGGTCTCGCGCCGGGCGGCACGCAGGTGCGCTACGCCCGCTTCACGCCGACGCGTCCGGGGCCGCAGTCCTGCGCCATGCCGGTCAGCTGCACCATGGACGGTGCCGGGACGGCCGGGGGCGTTCGGGACTACGTCATCTGCACCGGCGTGGGTGTCGGCGGCAGTCCGTCCTGCCAGGTCTCGACGACGAACCTGTCCATCGGGACGCTGCACTCCGGGCAGGTCAAGGACACGACGTTCGTGCTCACGAACGCGGGTTCGGGCACGATGGCGGGCTCGATCCACTTCATCGACTCTCCTCCGGCCCCAATGTCCCTCATCGGGACTACGACCTACTCGCTCGGTGTGGGGCAGAGCCAGACGCTCACCGTCCGCTTCACTGCGCCGACCGTCATGGTCGGGCACACGGAGAGCTACGTCCGCCAGCTGGACCTCGGGTCGCCGTGCCAAGGGCTCGGCTACCTGACCGTGCAGGGGGTTGCAGTGCCGTAGGGGCTTGGGCACGTGACGGCCAGGGCTCGACGCCGAGGCATGAGTGCGAAGACCTCTCGACCCTACCGCCGAGCATCAGGAGGATGCCGCAGAGGCTGAAGTACCAGACGGCGCCACGCCAAAGCATCTTCCCCGCCTGCTGCCACACCCAAGTAGCGAGATCTCAGCCAATGGTGCTCGCGTAGGATTCCACGCAGGGCGGCGCTAGGAGCCAAAGAAGTCGAACGTGCTCTCGCGTCCTCGCACGTCCCGTGCGGCAAAGAGAAATCGAATCGAGAGCGGTGCTATCTAAGAACGCTGTGGACGTCTTCTGACAGCACCATTGTATCGTCGTCCGTGTGACTGAGCGGAACGGCGATCGACGCCTGATAGTTCCTTGGCACTCACGCGCCGCGCAAGTATGGTCTGCCGCACGCGCCCCCGACGCGCACGAGACCCGACTTTGCCTTTCGCCAAGGAGTGGGGCCATGAGATCCGGCCGCCGGTTGCTCGCGTCGCCCGCCCACGCGCGTGCGTTTGCACTCGCCTTCACAAGCGTCGTCCTCTGCGGGCTCGCGCGTCCGGCCTCTGCTTCGACGGAGTGCCGTGACGTCCGCACCGGCGCTGCCTACACCATCCCGAGCGCGAGGTACTCCGCTGTCGGTGTGGCGCTCGAAGACTCGTCGGCCCTGGGTCGGCTGTGTGTCGGGGCGCTACGTGCCGCGCAGGCCGCGCCGATTAGTGACGGCGCCGGTGGTGCATTTGTCACGTGGCTCGCGTCGTCAGGCGAGGACTGCGACCTCTTCATCCAGCATGTGGGCGGCGATGGACAACCTTCAGCCGGTTGGCCCGAGGGCGGCCGAGCGCTCTGCGCCGCAGGAGGCACGCAGACTCAGCCGAGTCTGAGCTTGGCGGATGACGGCGGCGTCTGGGCTGTTTGGAAGGACTACCGAGAGCCCCAGCGAAGTGGCGTCTACCTTGGGAAACTGACGTCGAGTGGTGAGCGCTCCCCGGGGTTCCCCGAGAATGGACTTCTGGTGAGCAGTCCGGATTCGTCCGCGTCGGATCCCAGGATCGTCTCGGACGGTTCGGGCGGGATCTGGCTGGTATCGTGCGAAGGAACGCCCGGAATGCGCCGGCTGCTGCTCAAGCATCTGGGCAGTGACGGCTCGCTGGTGGCGGGATGGAACCCTGCCGGGCGCCCGATCGGATTGCCGTCGGCGGATGCGACGCGGCCCGTGATGGGGAGCGATGGCGCCGGAGGATTCGCGCTCGCCTGGATCAGCAACGAATCCATGTCGGCCAGTCTGCGCTGTACGCGTATCGATGCGTCAGGTTCGCCGTTAGGTGGATCTGTGAGCGAAGGCTCGTCACTCCTCTCATCGGCTTCATTTGCCCTGCCCACCGACATCCGCGGTGATGCCACTGGTGCGTACCTGGCCTGGACCGAGAACTACGACGACTCGGTGGCAGCCAAGCTCGCTCGGGTCGGGATGGACAGCCGGCCGGTGGCGGGCTGGCCTTCAGGGGGACGCAGACTAGGCACAGCGGGCGTGGCGATGAGCCCGGCAATCTCCCCCGATGGCGAAGGTGGCCTGTATGTGGCGTGGGTGGGCCGAGACGAAGCAACCAGCGCACTCGGCGTCCTCCTTTCACGCATCTCGGCGACTGCGGATTCGGTCGGCGGGTGGCCCCTCGCTGGATTGCGCATCGCCGGTGCGAGCATCGACGCTCGCCGGCCTCAACTCCTGACTCTCGATGGCAGCGTCCTTGCCACATGGAGCGAGAGTGGGGGCGGGGGCGATGGGACGGTTCTTAGTGCGGCGCTGGCGAGTTTCGGTTCGCTCCCGACGTTTGATCGCGCCGAGGCGTGGCCCGATCTGGTCCGGCTGGCATGGCGGATGGAGGGTGTGGCCACGTATGGCACGTCCGTCGAACGTCGCGGTGAAGACGGTCTCTGGGTGCCACTTGGGGAACTTCCGGCGGCGGCGGACGGGTCGATGGTCCTGGAGGATCGAGAGGTCACAGCTGGTGAGGCCCTGACCTACCGCTTGCGCCTTCACTCAGAGCAGATGGAACTCGTAACCAGCGAACTGACGGTCGAGGTGCCCGCGGCGCTTCCGCTGGCCATCAACGGTCTGGCCGTCAACGCCGGACGGCTCTTCATGGTGGGTTCCATCCCAGCCAAGGGTGAGAGTCGATTCGAGCTTTTCGACGTCCAGGGTCGGCGACTCCTGCGCGACCTCCGACAGCATGAGCACGCCGGCCGCGTGCACCTGGACTGGCCGGTACCTGCCGGTGTCCGCGCTGGCGTCTTCTTTGCGCGATTCTCGCTCGGGCGTGAAACCAAGACGCGTCGCTTCGTGGTCGGGAGGTGAGGAGGATGAGGACGACCGTGCCGCATACGACTGCGATCAGCCATCAGAGCCGCTCAAACGCTCTGGCCACCACGCTCATGCTTGCCCTCGCCACCCTGCTGGTGGGCGCACTCGGCGCACGCCGTTCGGAGGCCGCGTGCGCCGACACCGTTCTCGTCCGATCGGCCAAGACGTACTCTAAGACGGGAACCTCGACGGTGCTCTACGTTGACTCGTGCACGGTGATGCCCGTCACTGGGCGTCGGTTCCTGCTCGAGGTCCTGCGCCCAGGAGGGGCGAACGCGCTGACCTCTGCTCAAGTGGCATATGGCGGCGTCGAGTACTTCGGGTCGGATGACGTCGATGCGACGGGCACACTTCTAAGTCGAGTCATTACACCCAAGGGCGCGGATTCCACTCTAAGGGTGACACTTGTCGGAGGGGCAGGAACTTCGTCGCTGGTGGTCCGCGTTACCCAAGTGCCGGAACCCCGCTACGGCGTCTACACGACCACCCTCGGTGGTGCATCGAGTCCAAAGTCCTACACGAAGTACTTCAGCTACGCCGAAGCGGTACCCAGCTCACCTCATGTCATGGTGTTGCAGAACGGCGGCGCCAGTCTGAGCACCACGGCGCGGTCGCAGGGGGTCGAGGTGTGGGTCAATGGGCAGCAGGTCCTGTTCGATTCCGAGGTCACGTACGGACGTGCCTACCTGACCCGAAGTGTGACGCTCTATGCGGACAACTCCCTTCAAGTGAACTTCCCGAGCGGGCAGAGCTCACACAACGTCACGATCAGATTCTACGGTACGGACGATACATCTCCGGAGTTGATGGTGTCGGCGCCGACTGATGGCGCGACCGACACGCTGGTCACGACAGCATCCAAGGTCCTGCGGGCCGTCCAGATCGCCGACGCTGAGACCCCCGTTCGTCTCTATGTCAACGGTGCCGAGCAGTCCCTGTCGGGCGGTGTCTGGAGCGACTCGTTGTCGCTCCCCGCGCAGGACGGGAAGACCACGGTCTCGTTCGTGGCCGAGAATGGCGCCTGCCTCGTGGACAGCACCAGAAGAGTCGTGGTCCGAGACACGCACGCGCCAAACCTTGCCGTCAGCAGTCCGGCAAGCGAGTACTCTGTGCTGCCAACTGGCACGGACAGCCTGCTGGTCCAAGGCACCTGGGTGGACTCGACGCTCAGTGTCGTGCGTGTGGACGGTGTGGTAGCTGACAGTGGCCGATCAGGGCCCGGCCTACGTCCGTTCGCGCTGAAGGTGCCGTTGGACGTTGGTCCCAACGCCATTGCCGTTGATGCAACCGATCGGGCCGGGAATCGAGTGTCGTACAAGCGGTTCGTCTTCGTGAGCCCAGCGGGTGGGGCAGGCCGCGACACGAGCGTGACCGCCCTCGGACGAACCCAGTTCACGCCGACGGAGGTGACCGGATTCCGCAGTCAGGTGATGTTCCTCTACAACGCCCCTGACCCCGTGCAGAAGGGCATTCCGGACACAAACACATTCGTCTCGGGATCCGAGGCGGTCGTCAGCGGGTATGTCTCAGCCCGTGACTTCGGTGGGTTCGGCAATGTGCGGGTGCAGGTTCTGGGACATGAAGAGTTCGGCTACACGGAGACGAGGGCAGACGGACGTTTCGACATGGTCGTCAATGGCGGGCAGTCGCTGGTGCTCCGCTTCCTCAAGGACAGCTTCCTCGAGGTTCAACGCCGCGTTGAGGTCCCGCTCCAGGATTTCGCGATCCTGGACACAGTGGCTCTGGTCGGGCGCAGCTCACGACTCTACCCCGTGAACACAGAATCTCGACAGGCGATCACGGGGCGCTTCGAGACCGATGCGAACGGCGACCGCCAGCTCGTCCTGCTCTTTGCGGCGGGCACAGTATGCTCGCTGACGACGGCCGCCGGCGTCACGACCACGCGAACCCAATTCAATGTCCGTCTCAAGGAGTACACAGTCGGTCCTGATGGCGGCGATGCCATGCCGGCGGATCTTCCGCCCACCTCGGCCTACACCTACTGTGTCGAGATGGGAGTTGCCGAAGCGGAGCCATCAAGCTTTGACCCGAATACTCTTCCCACATCCATTCGATTCGATCACCCGGTGGTGACCTACACGCGCGAGTTCCTGGGTCTCCCTGTTGGAACCGCGCTGCCATCGGGGTACTACGACCCGGCGACGGCTCGCTGGTTGCCTGCCGAGGACGGGCGAGTAATCGAATTCCTGGGCACCGACGGGCCGCTGGCCCTGCTTGACACGAACGGCGATGGCGCTGCTGATTCACCGAGCCAGTATGCCGCCATCGGCATCGATTCGCTGGAGCGTGCTGACGTGGCCGCCTTGTTCAGGCCTGGCGACAGGCTATGGCGTGCGCGGGTCGATCACTTCTCCTCGCACGACCGCAATCTCAACAAGGACGCATTGGAGGCAGCCAAGGCCGATCGGTCAGGATTCTGGACGTGGCTACAATCCATCATTGATCAGTACTGCCCGACACGGGGTTGCGTCATCGAGAGTGAAAACCGCGTGCTCGGCGAGCGAATCCCCATTGCGGGAACTGGCTATTCGCTCAATTACCGTAGCAACCGGCAGCCCGGCGATGTCGCGATGCGCTCGATCAACATCCCGTTGACCGGATCTCAGCCGCCGCAGGGCCTTCGTAAGATCCACGTCAAAGTAGACGTGGCGGGTCAAAGGTATGAGCACGAGGAGGTGGCACCCCCGAGCGGTGGCTTCCCAGCGAACATGTACTGGCCCTTCACCCTGTGGGATGGCACCAACTTCTTCCACAGTCCGCAGGTTGGCTCCGTCACTGCGACCGTGCGAGTGGGCTATGAGTTCCCTGAGACGTACCTGCTCAGTACGAGCGGATCAGGCTCGAGTTGGAGCAACACGTCGGGCGGATCGAGGACGGGCGGGATGAGTGCCAACGGCCATCGGGATGTTGGTAGGATCATCTGGACCACGCACAAGGTGAGCCTTGGCGCTCCCAGCATGGCCTCGGCAGGGTTGTACGGCTGGACGATCTCGCCCCATCACTTCTACGACACCAACGGTATGGGTGCGCTCTATCGCGGGGACGGCCGGATTCGTCTCGGCGACCGGGCGCTCGCTGTGACGCGCGTGTTCGCCGGCAGTGGCTGGTCGAGCGCACGATCTGGAACCGAGGGCTTGCCGCCCGACGAAGGGCAAACGACAACTTCGCGATCGGTTGTTCCCACAGACATAGCGGTGAGCGCAGACGGCAGCCTATACTACGCTGATGCGGACCACCGTCTGATCGGCAGAATTGACCGCGACGGCAAGTTCCACAGAATCGCCGGCAATGGTGGGACAGGTGGTGGTGTGGACCCCTTTCCTGAAGGTTCCGAAGCTACCTCGGTCGCAATCGGCGCTCCTAATCGGATTGCGTTGGGTTCCGATGGCACCGTGTACTTCACGGTTCCCAACCTGAACAGACTGCTCAGCGTGACACCTGACGGAAAGATCCATAAGTTCGCAGGCACGGGCTACCAGTTTCACTACGCGCACAACGACAGCATCGAAAACCGCCACGCGGACAGCACATCGCTTTCCGAGCCTAGATCCGTTGCAGTCTCTTTCGACGGCAACGTCTTCGTGGGCTGTGACAACCGCGTGCTGCGCTTCGACGTCAGACGCCGGGCACATGTGTACGCTGGAACGGCCAGTTCGTCTGGTGCTCCACCCGACGCAGTCGGGCGGGCTGACAGCCTTGCCCTGCTGGAGACACCCGAGGACCTTGCTTGCGATGCTCAAGGCAATCTCATGATTGCCGAGTATGGTCCCAACTACGTCTACCGCGTCTCGCCCGACGGGCAGCGCTCGACGTTGTTGCATGTGGATACGGGTGGTGCGCCTGGACTAAGGACCGTGACCACCAGCCCCGACGGGGCCGTTTATGTCGGAAACGACATACAAAATGCGTGCAGTTATACGAATGGCGAGACGGGTGTGTACCTGCTAGGCAGCGATGGAACCGCCCAGTACGTGGCCGGAGGCCTGAATCCTGTTGTGGGGTTCGCAAGCCAGGATGGTGAGTTGGCTCGGGCCACGACCTTCGGTTCGGTGAGGTCAATCGCGGTCGGGCCCGACGGAGCGCTCTACGTCGGACAGCAGGTTGTGGGAGCGTGTCCGAGTTTCGGGATCTACCGAGTCGCGACGGAGGTGCCGAAACCCGTAAATAACGAAATCCAATACCCTAGCGAAGATGGCCGCGAGATCTATGTATTCAACACTGGTGGACGGCATCTTCGCACCGTGGACGCGGTGACGGGTATCTGGACCTTCCAGTTCGGATATGATCCGCAGGGCCGGCTCACGAGCATCACGGATGCCGCCAATCAGACTACGAACATCGTACGGGAGGGGGGCGTCACGCGGATCATCGCGCCGCTGCTCCAATCCACGACGCTGACGCCCGACGGATCGGGGTTCCTGCACGAGGTGCGAAACCCGAACGACGAGACCTGGACGCTTGGATGCAACTCGGGAGGCCTGCTGGAGTCGTTTCAGAATCCGCGGGCGATGATGTGGCGCTACGGATACGGATCCGATGGTCGGCTCGAGACCGAGCGTGACTCGACACAGGCCGAACAGCACCTCGAGTTGCTAAGCGATGGGTTCACCCGGGAAGTTGAGCACACGTCCGCAGAGGGTCGCACAACCCTCTTTACCGTGCAGCAGATGGTCGAGGGGCTGAAGCGCCACGTCGTGCGTGGCCCCGACGGCGTGGCTGACTCGACTCGTGTGGCCTTTGGCCGGACGGCGCCCTATGGCCAGATCAACAGCTTCTACCATGGGGAGAAGGACTCGGTCACCATCTTGCCGGTTCGCGACAAGAGATTGGGCTGGTTTGCGCCGGTTGAGTCGGTCACCGTTGTCAAATTGCCGGAGACCGGGCTCACGCTAACTCTCACGCGAAGCCGCGGATTCGCGCCGGAGTCGTACGACTCCCCGACCAACGAGTGGACGGAGACTACGACTCTGAACGGGAATCGATGGCTCTCGTCCTACGAGACAGCCCAGCGCCGATACACGTGGCGCTCACCGCTCGAGCGCACGACGACGGTCGATCTCGATGCGGCCGGGCGGCCAAGCCTACTTGCCGCCCCTGGTGTCGCGCCGGTGCGTCTGGCCTACCACTCGAACGGCAAGCTTCAGGTGGTGCAGCAGGGGGATCGGGGATGGCGGTACTCGTACGACGTTCTCGGGAACCTCACCTCGATCAGTGACACCCTCGATCACGTGACGAGTTTCCTGGACTACGATGCAGCGGGCCGCCCTCACCGGCAGGATCTGCCCGGGAATCGCACGGTATTCTATCACTACGACGCGAACGGCAACCTCGACAGCCTGACGACTCCGGGAGGGTATGGACACGGCTTCGGCTATACCCCTCGCGACGAGATCGACCGCTATTCCCCTCCGCCAGCCGATGGGGCGATGGAACCTTCGACGCGCTTCACGTACGACTTGGATCGGGCCCTGAACCGGGTGGATCGCCCAGGCGGTTCGTTGGCGCGATTTGTGTACGGTGCAACGACCGGCCAGCTTGACTCCGTGTCACTGGACCGCGGCCGCATATCTTTCGAATACCTACCGGGTACGGGGCAACTCGAGAGCGTTATGTCGCCTGACTCGGTCACGGTGACCTACACCTACGACGGACCGTTGATCCGGCAGGAGATGTGGAGCGGCCGCGTATCGGGAACCGTGCACTACGAGCACGATGAGTCATTCCGGGACGCTGAAGAGACGGTGATCGGCGCGAACGGGTCATTCCCGGTGATGTTCCAGTACGATGCGGACGGGGCGCTCCAGAGCGTCGGCTCCCTCATGACGCTGACCCACGACCAGACGACAGGCTTCCTAACCGGAACGCAGGCCGGCGGAGTGACGAGCACGTACGGTTACGACAGTTACGGCGCCCTGCACACGCTGGAGTACGGGTGGCAGAACGGCGGAGTGTTCGCGCAGGTGATCGACCGTGATGTGCTCGGGCGCGTGACCCGGGTAACCGAGAGCGGAATCGTGAGCGGAGTGCGGGAGTACCGCTACGACGCTGCGGGGCGCTTGGATACTGTACTGGTGAACGGCACAGCCTCGCGCTGGTACGAGTACGACCAAGGGCAGCCGGGGAACGGCAATCGGACGGCGGAGGTGGCAGCAGAGGGCCCGACTCTGCTGGCGCGCGGGGAATACGACGCGCAGGACCGACTGGTGCGCTACGGGATCCCGGCGGCTGGGCAGCAAGGCAACGGGTTCCAGCTGGGGTATGGCGACGACGCGGCGTACGAGTACACGGCGGCGGGTGAACTGGCTCGCAAGGTGACGGCGGACACGGTAGAGACAAGGTACACGTACGACGCGTTGGGGAACCTGACGGGCGTGCACTTGCCAAACGGTGACAGCCTTGTCTACCTGATCGACGGGGCGAACCGGCGGGTGGGTCGGGTGCGCAACGGGGTGCTGGAGCGCACATGGCTGTACGGTGCAGGCCCGGCGCCGCTGGCGGAGCTAGACGGCGCTGGTCAAGTGGTGCACCGGTACGTGTACGCGACGACGGGGCACTCGCCGGACTTGCTGGTAACGCCGGAGGCGACGTACCGGGTGGTGACTGACTACCTCGGGAGCGTGCGCGCGGTAGTGCGAGTGAGCGATGGGTACGTGGCACAGCGGATCGACTATGACGCATGGGGCGTGCGAACGGCGGATCCGGCGCCGGCGTTCCAAGGCCTCGGGTTCGCGGGTGGGCTTACGGATGTCGCGACGGGGCTCGTTCGTTTCGGGGCGCGGGATTACGATCCGAGCGTCGGTCGCTGGACGGCCAAGGACCCGACCGGGTTCATAGGTGGCGTCAACCTCTACACCTATGCATGGAACCGGCCGACTGGATTCCCGGACGCGGACGGCAAGCGCCCGGATAACGGTGAGCCTATTACCATGGATCCCTTCAATGACCTCTACCAGCACTACAAGGATATCCAGGACACGCGAGACAGAGCGAGAAAGGACGCGAGGGATAGGCCGCTTGGTAAGCCATACGAGAATGCATGGGAGCATGCTCTAGGCGGTGAGTACTTGCGGAAGCGATACGGGTGGGCCGCGGCAAGCTGCATGAACATAGTCAAGGAGCTCCAAGACTACTACGTTGACCGCACTCAGACTAGGTACGAGACCTTGAAGGACTGGTACGACACCCAAGTAGGCATCGATGGTGATCACCGTACTCCGGCGGGCGCTCCAGACACGACCGATCTCATTCCGGACCAACGGAAACCGAGGAGGAGGCCGTCGTGAGCATGCGATTGGTTCGCGCGCTGTTGGGGGTCGCTGTACTCGCTGGCTTCCTAGGATGCGGCGAGCCACCCAAGACGCTTCCGGCCTATTGGGTTGGCGACGAGGCGGCGATCGGGGCGAGGGTGTTCGCCAATGGGCGTCAACTCGCAGTACTGGAGCGGAGGATCAATAAGGACTCGCCTTTCCTCGGACCCGATGAGGTTGTCGGGTGCTACGAGCGCGGCGACACAGTGGCACGTGTTGGGGACCCCTATGTAGCTCAGTACATCTCGATGCCCCGGAACGATGTCGACGTGATGGTCGTTGGACGCGACGGCGACACGCTCAAGTGTACTGCCTACGTCTCAGACAGCCCTGACTTCACGGTATACATGCGCTGCAAGATCCTCGACTACCCGGGAGGTGTCGCAAAGCCCAACACAGTTCGGGGCGTGCAGTGAGGGCTTTGTGAGCTGAGGTATTCGCTGCCTGTGCTCTGGAGCGCAACGTCGCTGTGGGCGTGGGTGAGCTCTACCAGGCCCAACTGCCCCCCACTCCGGCTCAAGTACCACGACTTGCCCACGCGGTGGCGTGCTTTGACGAACCCGAACTGACTAGCCTCGATCAAGGCCAGGCGCTTGAAAGACCGTCTACCTCAAGAGACAAGTAAAGTGGCCATATTCAGGTCTTGATCGGCCCTGGGGCACTACAACGCCCGCCAGACTGCGGACGGGAGCGGGGCCAGCCAGATCCCCGCCGCCGTGGTGCCACCCTCAGCTTTGATCGGCCGGCGAGGTGGCGCCGATCCGCCGGTGGATGCGATGGCGGTTAGCGTTTGTTCCATGTACGCAATTCCACGCGGCTTCTTCAAACGACCGAAGATGGACAGGGCTTCCAGGGCGAGTTCGAGAGCGTGCTCGACCTGATGTTGTGCAAGAGCAGCATGGCTGAGTGTGCGGATGGCGTAGGCGGTGCCGATCGCGTAGGGGAGGACCTCGAAGTCGTGGCGCGCCTTCTCCGCGTAACGGACGGCTTGCACGACGTCGCCCTTCCGTAGGGCCACTTCGCCACGGCCTCGAACGGCGTAGGCGGCACCGATGCGGTCGGTGATACTGGCTGCGACCTCCTCCGCTTCCTGGAAGAGCTGCTCGGCAGGTCCAAGGTGCTCGAGGTTGAGGTGGATCTGCGCCAGTCCCGACAGGGCCCATCCGAGACCCCGCCCGTCGTTGTCGCGTCGAAAGACGGCAGCGAGCTCCTCGTGCGCTCGAAGCGCCTCGGGGAGCATGCCGCGCATGCGATCGATTTCGGCCAGCCCCGCGAGGCACCAGCGCTCGCAAAGAAGCACCCCTCTTGACCGAGCCACCGACATCGTTCTAAGGTACCCGGCCGCGCTCTTCTCATACTCTCCGCGATTCCGTAGGCTCGTCGCCTGACCCCACAGGCCCCAGCAAACCACCTCCGGGGACGCGCGGCCATCCACGCGGGCCAGCGCCTCCCGAAATCGCGTCTGAGCTTCCACGAAGTGGCCAGACCTTCGAAGCCCTTCAGCGCTGCGCACGAGATCCGCCGCGGCGCCCTGAGCCACGCCTATTACCGGCGCGCCGGTCTCACGAGCGCCAGCCCGAATCCCCTCATCGGGGTATGGCGGAGGTGAGGGTCTTCTCGCCCGTCGATAGCTCTTCGACATTTCGCGTCTCTCTCATCGCTGTCAGCCAAAGCCGGTTGTCGGGCTTCGGCTGCCAGTGACACAGGGATGGTTCTGTGCCCAGGCAGCCGAAAGGGGGTTGCCGTGGGCGCAACCAAGACTAGGCCTCGTTCGGTGAGCGTGCGGATGACATTCAACGGCGCGTTTGCTATCGCTGGTAAGCACTTCGAGCCCGCGATATCGGAAGGGTGGTGCGAACTCTTCGTCGAGTGCTTCGCCGATCCCGAGCCGTACGTGGATGTCGTCTCGCGTTTTGCGGTCAGGCACGGAGGTCGACTGCAACGACTGAAGCAGGAAACGTGGCATGTACCGCTCCTTCGTGTCGCGCTTCCGCTCCCGCAGCGAAGCAGGCCGATGGTCGCCTTCACCAGACTTGCCGCGCAGCTCTTCCAGGCACTTCTTCCGAAGGCCGGCTGACATTCGTCTGGGTCACATCATAGGTGCCGAGCGCATACCGCGCCGGCACCTCTTTTCATGCTGCAGACTCGTCGCGGCGACGTTTCACTCCTGCGGTTCGCGCGACTTCACCGAGTCGTCCGTCCGTCCACCGAGCCAGCTTCTGTTCCAGGGGATTGCCGCGAGCTTTGACCTGCGCGAGATGCCAGTCGGCCTCGGACATTAGGCGATCGAGATCTGCCGTCATGCCCGCTCGAAGGCGGGCCAGAATAAGCACGCCCAGGACGTCGGCAATGCGTGCGTAGTCCAGGTACAGGTCACGGGTGATGCCGAGCTGTTCAGCCACCGCGACGCTGCGCCTGAACCATGAGAGTGCTTCAGTGGCCTGGTCCACGCTGGCCGTCATCAAGTCCAGCCGATCGCGCGCATAGCACAGCTCGCCGACGTTATAGAGGGTGGCGGCCATCCCGTAGGCATCGTCCACGGACTCGGCCAGACTGAATGACTTGAGAAAGCCGTGCTTCGCGTCCTCGAAGAGCCTCTCGCGCTCTACTCCCTCGGCGATCCGTGCCCTCGCCTTGGTGAACAACGCGCTCACATTCTCCAGTCGGGCCTGATCGCCTTGGCTCAGTCCTCCCTGAAACCTGCGCGCTGCCGCAAGCAGTTCCAAGCACTGGGTAATCGTCTCACGAATGCGGCCGCTGTCCTTGCGACCCATGACTTCCGCGAGGTACCTGCCATAGGCGAGTTCGACACGCAGGCGGGCCTTCAGCAAGCGGTCGGTAAGGTCGCCAGTAGGAAGCTCCCGCTTCACCAAGTCCGATAGCGCTCGCAGTGCACCTTTGAACTCGCGAATGCGGCCGGCTCGGATTACCGCAAAGGTCCAGGCCAAGCGCAACGCCATCTCGTGGCGGAGGCTCGTAGGTTGCGCGAGAGACTCCTGGAGCATGCGAAGCGCCTCATCCGTCCGACCCAGCATGACGAGCACCCGGGCCGTCGCCGCCTGAAGCCGCGTGTCTGTTTCCTCCGGGGTCTCCGGCGGACGCACCCGAGCGGCCACGAAGCGGTCCCACTCCGACTGCTTGATGTACTCGTCACCGTGGTCCCAGAGCCACTCGAGGAGAGCTGGTGACAGGGAGCCGCGTATGCGGGCCTTGGCCCGAATGCCGACAACGCGATCCTCGAACTGTAGCCACGGAAAGTGCTCCTCGATCCGCTGCCGGCTACGGTAGAACGCCTGCCGAGTCGCATCGTCCTCCTCGTCGGCACCGTGCTTGGAGTAGTGGAGCACATCTTCCATCCCAACCCAGCCGTCCGGGAACTCTTCGGGCCAAGCGGCCGCTAGCACGGCCGTGGTGAGGACGAACGGCGTATGGCCTTTCAGTCCCCCTTTGTCGAAGGGAGCGGGTCCGAGTTCTTGCTCTCTGTTACGGCGTGTCACACCCCACCTCTGTTCCCATTGATGCCGTGGTGCTTGGGATGCCCGCATTCTACGCCGCTGAGTGGCGCCGAAGAAGCGGGCGGGCGCCACGGGAGGGTTCTTCGTGAAGGAGACGCTGCAGCGCCTTCGCGACGCCGGTACGATCCGAGACTGGGAAGCCGTGGCCTGGCCCGCCGGCTTGCGGGCCGAGGCCAACCTGCTCTTGCGCGCGATGGCCCCTCGGTCTCCGCTGTGGCTGTTCCTTTCGAACCACGACCGAAACGACCTGCCGGTCCCGGTCGACGACCTGTTGGCGGACCTGCGGCGGAGGATTCACGCCATCGTCGGTGGGGACACGGCCATCGACTGCGAGCCGTGGAACCGCCCGAGCCTGCTGCCCGGCGACGGACGGTACGTCGCTCCGAACGGGACGACGATGCAAGAACGCACGCTCATTTGTCTGATCTGCCTGCCGCTTGATCTGAACGACAAGCAGCGGGTGCGGCTGCTGCGGACCTTCATCGAGGTCGGGCTGGCAACGAATCAGGAGGTTGTTCAAGTCATCGCTGGCACGACCACCTGTTGGCTGCCGACTGGCGAACTGATCGATGCGCTGGGTGATCGTGATGGCGCCCGGGAGGGCAAGCTCCAAGCGGGATGAGCCCCCACGGGGATTATCCCCCTCTTCCCAAGACGCACCTCACGAGTCTCTAGTTGGTGGAGGTTCTCATGCCTTGGCTTTGGCGTTCGTCTCGCCCTCGTCGCTCAGGACCGCGCACTGGTTCGCCCGTATGCGTCGGTTATCCCGGCAGGTTTCACCGCCCGATTCACACACAGAGACGCGGCAATGGCATTCCGGCCGGCTCGTACCTGCTTCACCGCCGGTTCGTGTGCCCGCGCTGCGGCTCGCAGCACTGGCGGTTCCCTGCATGACCAAGGAGGTTCCGATGTCCAGCCGTTCATTGGTTGCGTATCACAATCGTCGGCGGGTGGAAGCCGAGCTTGAGCTCGAGCGCCTTCGGCGTGCCGCGCCGATCGTCCAACACGTCCCCGTGCACGTCCCGGGTCCTCCCGAACCGTGCCATCGGCGGCACGTCGGACCGGGCACCGCGGTACTGGCCGGGCTCGGTGCCCTCGTTGTTCTGGGGTTCCTGTTTGGCCGCTCCGACAGTTAGATGATGACGCTCGGGGACGCAGCGAACGCAAGCCAACTGCTCAGCTTCCTGCTGTTGCTCTTCGAACTCGCGAGGCGCAAGCGGCGCTAGAACAGCCGGCCACTTTCGAGGCAATCACGCATGGAAAGATGGAAGACCAGTACTCAACCGACTCACCGGAGGGCGGTCTGATGGAACGGGGCAACTACCGGTTCGGGCCACTTGTATCCGTGGTCGTGCAGGGGGTCTTCGCGATGCTCATCATCCACTTGGCTATGGCACAGGCCTTCCTGGTCTGGGCGGCGTTCGTGGGATCGCTGAGCCCGATGTCGCTCGCCGCAGACCTGCTGGGTGGGATCGTCTTGATCTGCCTAGTGGTCGGTTTGGCGGTGCGTGCGCGATCGGCGTTCGAGAGACGTGATCGCGGGCTCGTCCGTGAACGACGCGCGGAATGGCGGCTCGTCCGTCACAGCGTTCGGCGGCCAGCCGACGATGTCCCGTTGGACGATGCTCCGCAGTCACCGGACTCCGATCCGATCCTGCACCACGACGAGGAGGCCAACGAATGAGCCTTCTTCTCGACTTGAGACGCATCCTCCATCCTGCCGACGCTTGTGATGGTCGGCACCACGAGCGTCTCGCGCGCCAGAATGCCAGTCCCCACTTCGCCGCACGCCGGGAATTCGAGAGACGATTCCGATGCGCCCGCGCTTCGGACCGCATTGTCTTTGGCCGTGGACCCACAGTCAGTGGCGAGTACGACTGGTTCGGTCTGCCGTTTCGCGACCTCGGCCACGTGTGGATTCACGGTGCCACTGGATCCGGCAAGAGCTTCGCGGCGCTCAGTCTGATCCTCTCGCTTCTGCGCCGGCGCCCTGCGCGGATCTTCCTCTTCGACTTCAAGCCCGAGATCGCCGATCTCGTCCTGCTCGCCGTTCAGGCGCTCGTTGCTAGCGGCGAATCCTGGCTGCTTGACCAGGTCCAGCTGATCGATCCCTTCGGCCCGACGCCGCTGCCGCTTCGCGTGACCGTGCCCGAGCCCGGAGTGCCACGAAGCGTCCAGGCCCTTGCCCTCGCTTCGAGCCTCGAGGAGACGGTGGCCAGCGAGCTGGGCGTGCGGATGCTGCGGACCTTCGTGTGGCTGGTGAGCCTGGCCATCGAGTGCGGATATCCGCTGACCGCCCTGGCGCGGTGGCTTCGCACGCCGGGCGTCTTCCAGGAGTTGGCACTACGCTCCACCGATCCGGAGCTTCGCGAGTATGCCGCCTCCAGCTTCGGGCGCGAGCAGCGGGCTTCGCTGGAAGCGATTGCCGCGCGCCTCGACTTGTTGGTGTTCCTGCCGCAACTGCGCGCGGCGCTCGAGCACCCGGGGTGCATCGATCTGGCCGCGCTCTTCCGTCGGCCTGGGCTGACCCTCGTGCGCCTGGGCGGCGCACCGGCCGGAGCGGAGGCCGCCGAGCGGCTGATCGCTTCGCTGCTCATGGGCCTGTGGACGCGCGCCGTGCTCTCCCGCGAGGTCATCGATGGCTCCTTGCCGGTGATCGGAGTGTTCGACGAGGGCCAACTGGCAGTCCGGGCCCGCGACGTCGAGCACTTCTCGCGCTTTGCGACGCTGGCCAGGTCCAAGCGCGGGACGCTGGTCTTCCTCAACCAGCAGGTCTCACAGCTCGACCACGGCTTCGCCCGGGTGCTGCGGACGAACGCCAACCTGGAAATGGCCTTCCGCTCGAGCGCCGAGGACGCGGCCGCGCTGGCCTCCGTCCTGCCGCTGGCGGTGGGAGAGGGCGCCGAGGCGGCGGATCGTCGCGAACTCGTGCGCACGCTCAGCCATCTGCCGAACCGCACGTTCGCGCTCTGGGCCAAGAGCCTCGGGCATGCGGCGCTCCTTCGCTCCCCGCGCATCGATCTGGATGGCATGCGGCGTGACGCGGGCCGTATTCCCGAGAGCGCCGCGCAGGCGCTCCTTGCCGCGACGGTCCCGGTCCGGCAGTTCACCCCGCCGCCGAGTCCGTTCCGTGCTCCTGAAGAAGACGCCGAGGCCGAAGCGCCCGGACCCGACGAAGGCTTCCCGAGCCTCGGATAGGAGCGGAGTGTGCGCGAGGTGCAGGAATTAGCGCGATTCGTCGTCGGAGTCGTCCGCGTGCTGGTCTGGCTCCTGGCCACCATCTGGCTGGGCGGCCGGGCGATCTGGCGTGCCGCGGACCTGCTCCGTCGCTGGCGCCTCGTCCACAGCGATCGGCTCAGCTGTCCCCGCGGCCATGAGGTCGTGCTGCTTGGCACGTGGCGCTGCGGCTGCGGCGCCGCCTTCGACGGCTATGGCTTCGCCAAGTGTCCCGTCTGCCACCGCACCGCCGGCTGGGTGCCGTGCACGCGCTGCCAGCTGCCCGTGAGGAATCCCGCCCTTGACTAGCCAGCGCCAAAGAACGCCGCGCGGCGTGCGCCGAGGCCGGATTCGCCTCAACCTGACGAAACGCGACCAGGCGATCTTGGGAGCGGTCAGCAGGTTCAGGTTGTGCCGGAGCAGCGACTTGGCGCGGATCTTCTTCGGCTCGGCCAGCCGGACGCGGGCGGCCCAGCGCCTCCGGAGCCTGTTCGGGGCGGGCTATCTCGATGTGCGGGTCGAGCATCTGGCCGAGGAGAACCTCCACTCGCTTGGCGAGGCGGGGCGGGCTTGGGCGCGATCACAAGGGCTGACGGTCGGCCGCGTGCCCAGCGGTCGGATCGGCCACCACCTCGACGTCGTGCGCGCGTGGAGCACGCTGGCTGCCGTGCTCGGGCCCCACGAGCACGTCCGGCTCGCGCGCGTCCGGCCGGACTGGGAGTTGCGGGAGGCCGGAGGTCACCTCGTCGTGCCGGATCTTCTCGTGGAGCTCTCGGCGGCGGGGAAGCGATTGGTCGTGGCGGTCGAGGTCGATCGCGGAACCGAGCGGACTCGCGCCTGGCAGGACAAGCTGGCGCGCTACGGCGCCGTCCACCCCGACCGCGAGGTCCTGCTCGTGGTGATCGCCGCCCCGTCGGCCGTCCCGGCGCTGGAACGGCTGGCCAAGCGCGCTTGGCTTGGCCGCGTGCTTCTTGTGGCCAAGGCCGACTGGCCGGAGCTGTTCATCCGCTGCGCTGAGGCCCTTCTCACGGACCCTTCTTGCAGCAAGAAGGGGGAGGAGGCCGCAAGTGCTTGAGATCACGAACCCCCCGCGCCGCTTGGGCGCGGGCAATTGCAGTGAAGAACACGGGCCGGGAGCGTTGGCTCATGAACTAACCAACGGATCCCATGAAACGACAACTCCTCGGAGGGCTCGGCTGGCTCCTCGCACTGCCGGTGGTCGGCGCGGTGCGACTCGTCTGGTCCATTCTTCGGCTGCTCGCAACACAGCGACCGCAGACGATCCTCATGCTCGTCGGCGTCGGTCTCGTGCTGAGCTTCCCCAATCCGCTGACCGATCAGTTGGCGCTGGCGGGACTCTGGCCTCCGGAGCCAGGGGTACTGCTACGCGTGGGCTGGGCGGTGGCGGCCGGGGTGCTCTTCCACGGACTGCGCTCGCCGGGCCTGAATCGACTGCGCCGCCGGCTGCTGCAGCGGGGATGACCGGCGGTCGCAAGGCGTGTGGCTGCTTGGCCGGCGGGAACGCCAGTCTGGTTCCGACGACCGAGTGCCGTCCGTGGATCGCTCCGAAGGGGACGATCGCGGGTTGGCGCCTCCCGGCCGTGACGACCATTGCAGGTCTCGCGTGAGCGGGACCCCGTCTCGCATCCGAGCGTCGAACGCCGAACTGCTCGACTTCAGCCCGGCTGGCTCTGCCGAAACGCCTCAGCTAACGCCGCAGCGCCCCGGCATCGTCGACGAGTCGCACCTGCTGACGCTCGGGGATGTGGCCGAGTATCTGCGCGTCAGCCCGCGGACAGTGCGCCGGCTCATGCGCCGCGGCTTGCCTTGTATCCGGTTCGGGCGCTCGGTTAGGTTCGCTCCCAGAGCGGTTTCTCGCTGGCTCGAAGCGCGTCAAGAAGGAGGCTGACGTGCCACCGAGACCGAGGAACTTGGTCAGGAAGCCGGGGAAGCCGGGCTGGTACTTCCGCCGCAAAGTCGGCGGGCGAACGTTCTGGCGATCCCTCGGCATAGACTACGAGGAGGCGTGCCGCAGACTTCGTCGATACAGAGACCGCGAGACGGTTCGGCGACCGGACCTCACGGTCAAGAGAGCAGCTGAAGATTGGCTCGAGGCGTACGTGGCTACCGCTCGTCGGCCGGAAGATCGGCCGCTGGCGGCTCAGCGCGTGCGTGACTACCTGGTCCCGGCCATCGGGCACCTGCTCGTCGTCCGGATCACGGGCGACGATCTCCGACGCTACCGGCTCCGGTTGGAGCGGGGGCACTTGTCGCGACAGTCCGTGCGGCACGTGCTAGCCGACTGCCGGTGCTTGTTCCGCTGGTGCGTGGACTCGGGACTGCTGGACCAGTCCCCGGTCCCGCGGAAGTTCCTGCCGCGGATCCAGGAGCGGCCACCCGATCGGTTGTCGGAGGAGCAGCTGCAGTTGGCCTGCAGTCTGCCGGACCCGTGGGGCTTCTTCTGCCGGCTCGGTGCCGGGACGGGTCTGCGTTGGGGCGAGCTCCACCGACTCCAGTCTTCGGACCTGCAGCACGGGCTGCTGGTCATCCATCAGACCAAGAGCGGCAAGGTCCGGCGGGTGCCAGTCCCGAGAAGCCTGCAGCTGGAGATCCGCGGTCGGGTGGGCCGGCTCGTGGCGTTCAAACACGCGCAGAGCATCAGCGACTACGTGCGTGCCGCCGGCGTCGAGGGCTTCCACGTCCACCAACTGCGGCACACGTTCGCGTGCCGGTGGCTGGAACGCGGAGGATCGCTGGCCGCGCTGCAGCAGATTCTCGGGCATGCGTCGATCGTCACGACGCAGCGCTACGCCAGTCTCTCGACGGACATGATCCAGCGTGAGGCTGAGCGTCTTGAAACCGAAGGGGTTCCCCTCGGGGTACCCCGGAACTACGAAGACACTGAGGAGTCAACAGGTTAGGCGGAAATTTGGGCAGGGCTCGAAAACCGTTAAGGGCGCAAGCCCTTCGAGGGTTCGAATCCCTCCCTCTCCGCCAGCCGGCAGCGCCACGGGCGCTGCGAGCTCGCCGAACGGACCCGCTCTCGCGGGTCCGTTCGTTTTATCGGAGCGGTCCCCCGAACCGCGCCCGATCGAGCCTGCGGCACACCGCTCCCTGGGCCGGGCCGAGGCCACGGCGTCGCGAGCGGCCGGAAAGGGGAGGCCGGGACCCGGGAAGGAGCCTGTCCGGGGCCGGCCAGCCCGGGTTCGAGGCCCATCCCGCCGGCTTCGGGTGTTCATTTCCGACATCCCGGGTGTTAGCCTTCTTGGTCTTGAACGCCGCTGATGGAGCGGCCGGACGGCCGGTGGACTCACCCCCCCGTTGCGCAATGCGCAGGAATCCGCCCGGATCCGTCCCGAGATCCCGCCGAGGAGGGGCTCGAACCCCTGTCCCGAGGCGGGTGAGCGACCACCTGGAGGCTCGATGCCGCACTCGCGCGAGGACCTGGACGCGCTTTTCAGCCAGGCGTACGAAGAGCTGCGGCGCCTGGCCTCGGCGGTCCGGCGGGGCGATCCGAGCGCGACGCTCAATCCGACCGCGCTGGTGCACGAGGCCTGGCTGCGCATGGCGCGTGACCCGGACATCCCGGTCACCTCGGAGCTGCACTTCAAGCGCATCGCGGCGCGCGCGATGCGCCGGGTCCTGATCGAGGCGGCGCGGGCGCGCAAGGCGGCCAAGCGCGGCGGCGGCGCGGCGCTGGCGACGTTCGACGAGTCGCTCCACGGGCACGACTGCGTGCCCGACGAGGTGCTGGCACTGGACCGGGCGCTGGATTCGCTGGCGAAGCTGAACCCGCGGCAGGCCACGATGGTCGAGAGCCGCTTCTTCGGCGGGCTCGACGTCCGCGAGACGGCCGAACTGCTGCAGGTGTCCGAGACCACGGTCGAGCGCGACTGGCGCGCGGCGCGCGCCTGGCTGGCGGTCGAGCTGGGCGCCGGCGGCAGCCCGGCATGACGGGCGGGCCGGGCGCCGAGGCGTGGGAGCGCGTCCAGGCGCTCTTCCACGCGGCACTCGAGCGGCCGGCCGGCGAGCGGGACCTCTTCCTTCGCGGGGCGTGCGGGAGCGACACGGCGCTGCTCGCCCGCGTGCGCGCGATGCTGGCGGCCGACGAGTCGGGCGGCGACCTGCTGGGCGGCGGCCTCGCGGCGGCGGCCGGGCGCGTGCTCGCCGACGAAGCCGGCTCCGCGCTGCCGCGCGCGTTCGGGCCCTATCGGGTGGTGGGCGTGCTCGGCGAAGGCGGCATGGGCGTCGTCTACCGCGCTCACCGCGCGGACCTCGAGAGCGACGTGGCGGTCAAGGTGCTGCGCGACGCGACGCTGTCTCCGGCGCGGCGCGAGCGATTCGCGTTCGAACGCCGCGCGCTCGCGCAGTTGAACCATCCCGCCATCGCGCACCTTTACGACGCGGGCACGCTCGACGACGGCACGCCGTGGTTCGCGATGGAACTGGTGGAAGGGCTGCCGATCACGGATCACTGTCGCGTGAACGCGCTCTCGCTGCGGGACCGCCTGCGGCTGTTTCGCGACGCGTGCGAGGCCGTCCAGCACGCGCACGCGCACGCGATCCTGCACCGCGACCTCAAGCCGTCGAACATCTTCGTCACGCCCGATGGGCGCGTGAAGCTGCTCGACTTCGGCATCGCCAAGCCGCTCGAGGCGTTGTCCGACCCGGCCGCGCGGACACGCACGGGACTGCGCCTGATGACGCCGGCCTACTCGGCGCCCGAGCAGGTGCGCGGCGTCGCGCTCGGCGTGCACACGGACGTCTACTCGCTGGGCGTGGTGCTCTACGAGCTGCTCGCGGGGCGGCTGCCATTCGATCTCGAGGGCCGAACGCCGTCGGAGGCGGCCGGGATCCTGACCGGTCAGTCGCCGCGGCGGCCGTCGGCGTTCGCGACCGGCGAGCAGCCGCCGGTGCGCGGCACGAGCCGCTCGGCGTGGAGCGATCTCGACGTGCTGTGCCTGACCGCCATGCACCCGGACCCGGCGCGGCGCTACCCGACCGTGGACGCGCTGCTGCGCGAGGTGGATCGCTTCCTGGCGGGCGAGGCGCTCGAGGCGCGCGGGGACTCGTTCGGATATCGCACGGGCAAGTTCGTGCGCCGCCACGCGGCGGCCGTCGGCGCGACGGCGCTCGCGCTCGCGGTGCTCGTCACCGTGGTGACGTTCTACACGCTGCGGCTCGCGGACGCGCGCGACGCGGCGCGGGCGGAAACGGTGCGCACGCAGCGCATCCAGGGCTTCATGACCCGCCTGTTCGAGGGCTACGACCCCGAGGCCGGCGTCTCGGACACGTTGCGCGTGGTCACGCTGCTCGATCACGGCATGCGCGAAGCGGATCAGCTCGCCGCCGAGCCGGGGGTGCGCGCCGAGCTCGAGCGCACGCTGGCGGGCGCCTACCAGGGCCTCGGCCGGCTGGACCGCGCCGACACGCTGCTCACGCACGCGCTCGCGAGGTCGGAGCGGCTTCCCAGGCGGGACGACGAGGGCGTGATCCGCACCCTCGAAGCGCTCGCGATTCTGCGCGCGGAGCAGTCGCGGTGGGCGGACGCGAAGCGCCTCGCGCAGCGCGCGCTCGAAATGGCGCGCGGGCTGCCGGCCCCGAACCGGGCGCTGGCGCAGGCCACGGGCACGCTCGGGCGCGTGCTCTCGAACGCCGGCTCCTACGCGGAGGCCGAACCGCTGCTGCTCGAGTCGGTGCGCCTCTACTCGGCGCCGGGCGCCGACGCCGGCGAGCGCGCCAGCACGCTGACCGACCTCGCCAACACCTACTACTATCTCGGGCGTCTGGACGAGTCCGACTCGCTCAATCGCATCGTGCTCGCGGCCACGCGAGCGCGGCTCGGAGACCGGCACCCGAGCGTCGCCGACAACCTCATCAACCTCGGCGCGATCGAGGACGAACGGGGCCGCCACGAGCAGGCGGAGGGCTACTACCGGCGGGCGCTCGACATCGTGCGCGGCTGGTACGGCGACGACGGACCTCAGATGGCGTCGCTGCTCACGATGCTGTCGCAGCCGCTGATCGCGATGCAGCGTACCGGCGAAGCGGATTCGCTGTTGCGGCGCGCGCTGGCGATCCGGCGGAGCGTCTTTGGTCCGCGCAGCCCGTACGTGGCCACGACGCTCAACGAGATCGCCGATCTCGCGCTCACGCGCGAGCGCTACGCCGAGGCGGAGTCGAGCTTCAAGCAGGTCGTCACGCTCTATCGCGCGGCCTACGGCCCCCGCCACGGGAGCGTCGGCATCGCGCTCGGGAACCTGGGCAGCGTCTACATGGGCCAGCATCGCGACCGGCTCGCCGAGGACTGTTTCCGCCAGTCGCTCGCGGCGTACGAGGGCGTCCTGCCGGCGACGCACACCGACGTCGGCATCTGCCGGATCAAGCTCGGCCGCGTGCTGCTGCGTCAGCGCCGCTACGCCGAGGCCGAAGCCTCCTCGCGGGCCGGCTACGAGATCCTCCTGCCGCAAAGCGACCCGCAGTCGGGCTTCCTGCGCGCGGCCCGCAAGGATCTGGCGGCGGACTACGCCGCGCTGGGCCGCGCCGCCGAGGCCGCCCGCTTCCGGCGCGAGCTCGAGGACACCGCCGCGGCGCGCGCGGCCGTCGCGAGCCGGTAGGAGCGGGACCGGTTCCGGCCGGTCGAGGGCGTCCGACGTCTGCTAACCTGCGCCGCATGTCGCACGTGAACCCGAAGGGCCAGCCGCATCCGCTCGGCTTCTGGGACGAGCGCTACGCCGAGACGGCCTATGCCTACGGCAGCGAACCCAATGACTTCGTTCGCGAGGTCGCCGATCGCATCCCGCCCGGGCGCGTGCTGTGTCTGGGCGAGGGCCAGGGCCGCAACGCGGTCTTCCTCGCGCAGCGCGGGCACGAGGTCACGGCGATGGATCAGTCGCGCACCGGCCTGGCGCGCGCCGAAGCGCTCGCGGCCGAGCGCGGCGTGAAGATCGCGACGATCGCGGCCGACCTGGCCGGGTTCGCGATCGATCCGCTCGCGTTCAGCGCCATCGTCGCGATCTTCGTCCATCTGCCGGACGCGCTGCGCCGCCAGGTGCACGCGCGGGTCGCGGGCGGCCTCGCCGCGGGCGGCGCCTTCGTCTTCGAGCAGTACGGCCCGGAGCAGGGCCGGTTCAGGAGCGGCGGACCCGAAGACCCAGAACGCCGGCCGGGCCTCGAGTCCCTGCGCACGGAGTTTCCCGGGCTCGAGTTGGAAATCGCGCGCGAGGTGACGCGCGAAGTGATCGAGGGCGTCTACCACACCGGCCTCGCCTCGACGGTCCAGATCCTCGCGCGTCGCCCACGCGCCTGAGCGCGGCGGAGACGCCGCCGGGCCGCGGACGTCTTGAACCACCGCACGCGAGCCGCTACCTTCCCCGCCCAGTCGGCGCAGCGACCTGTTCCTCGGGTGCTCGCGAGGGGGGCGTCCCCGTCACCTCCTCGTGGGTGTATGCCCGCCGCGCCCGCGTTCGCATGCGGCCGTTTCGCGTCCGCAGGCGAATCCGTCCCCGGCGAGCCGTGCGCGGCCAGCCGGGCGCCATCGATGCGGAGAGATGTCCGAGTGGTTGAAGGAGCACGATTGGAAATCGTGTAGGCGCTAATACCGCCTCGAGGGTTCGAATCCCTCTCTCTCCGCCATTTCCAGACGTGGGGGCACCGGCGAACGGAGCGAACGCCGGTGCTGGAGCGGCTTGCACGCCTCCACTCCCGGCTTCCCCGCGTGGGGCCGCGCCGGGACGATCGCTCGGGGGTGCGACGCGATGGAACGAAGCACGGCCCAGCGCAGGGCCATACTCAAGGTGATCGAAGAGGCGGGCCGGCCGGTGGGCCCGGCCGAGATCTTCGAGGCGGCGCGCGTGCACGTGCCGGGTCTGGGCATCGCCACCGTGTACCGCGCCATCAAGCAGCTGATCGAGGCCGGGCATCTGGCGCAGGTGGACTTGCCGGGCGAGCCGCCCCGCTACGAGGCGGCCGGCAAGGCGCACCACCATCATTTCCGCTGCAGCCTCTGCCGGCGGGTGTTCGAGCTCGAGCGCTGCGGCGAAAGCTTCCAGCAGTTCGCGCCGACGGGATTCCACCTCGACGGCCACGAGCTCTACCTGTTCGGCCGATGCCGGGAGTGCACGGCTTGACCGTGCCTCGCGAATCGCTAGAATGCCGTGCCGCAACGCGCCGCCCCTGCCTTTCGCGGGGCGGAAGTCGTTCCCAAGCACAGATTTGGGTGGGGATGTAGCTCAGTTGGTAGAGCACCTCGTTCGCAACGAGGGGGTCGTCGGTTCGAATCCGATCATCTCCACCACTACCCATGTGGGCCAGGCTCAGCGCAACCCGACCTTGTGAACCCCGTCAGGACCGGAAGGTAGCAGCGGTAAGCAATCCTTCGGGTGTGCCGCTGTCCCCCTGGCCCTAAACTGCGCCCATGGCCCATCGCGCGTTGACCCTCAAGTACCGCCCGCAGGTCTTCGCCGACTTGATCGGCCAGGACCACGTCAGCACGGTGCTCGCGCGGGCGCTCGAATCGGGCCGGGTCGCGCACGCGTTCCTGTTCACCGGCGCGCGCGGCGTGGGCAAGACGACGTCGGCGCGCATCCTCGCCAAGGCGCTGAACTGCGAGAAGCGCGCCGCCGGCGTGCACCCGGGCGCCGACCCGTGCAACGCCTGCACGAGCTGCGTCGAGATCACCTCGGGCGTCTCGCTCGACGTGGTCGAGATCGACGGCGCCTCGAACCGCGGCATTGACGACGTGCAGAGCCTGCGCGAGAAGGTGCGCTTCGCGCCGACGCGCGGGCGCTTCCGCATCGTCATCATCGACGAGGTGCACCAGCTTTCGAAGGACGCCTTCGCGGCGCTGCTCAAGACGCTCGAGGAGCCGCCGGCGCACCTGGTGTTCATCTTCGCGACCACCGATCCGCAGAAGCTGCCGGACACGATCCGCTCGCGCACCCAGCGCTTCGACTTCGCCCGCGTCGCGCTGCGCAAGGTGGCCGACCGGCTGCTCGAAATCCAGCGGCGCGAGGCGGCCGATCCCGAGGGCGTGAAGTTCTCGCTCACCGACGGCGCGGCGCTGCTCATCGCCCACAAGGGCGAGGGCTCGATGCGCGACTCGGTGGGGGCGCTCGATCAGGTGGTTTCGGCCGGCGAGCCCGAAATCACCGAGGAACTCGTGCGCCGGGTGCTCGGCATCCCGGACCACGAAGGCTTCTTCCGCCTCGGCGAGGCGATCACGAAGGGCGATCCGCGGGCGACGCTGCAGGAGCTGCACCGGGCGTTCGAGAAGGGCATGGACCCGCGCGATCTGGCCGAAGGGCTGGCCGATCACTTCCGCGGCGTGCTGCTGATGAAAGTGGACGGCGAGCACGGGGGCGACCTGCTGGCGGCGAGCCGGGAGGATCTGGACCGCCTGCGCGCGCAGGGCGCGGACTGGAGCGAGACCGACCTGCTGCGCCTGCTGCGCATCGCCGCCGAGTGCCAGTGGCCGATGCGCGATTCGCCGCAGCCGATCGTTCACCTCGAAGCGGCGGTGCTGCAGATGGCGACGCTCGAGCCGGCCGAGTCGCTGGCGACGCTGCTCGCGCGGCTCGAGGCGCTCGAGAAGCGCCTCGGCGGATCCCCGGAGGCGGGTCCCGCGCCGGCGCGCGCGAGAAGCGGCCCGCAGACCCCGTCCGCGACGGGCCCGTCCGGGGCGCGCGGCGTCACGCCGCCGGCGACGCGCCCGCCGGCGCGTGCGGGCGAAGCGGCGCGCGGCGCCCCGGCCCCGCCCGCCGCTGCGCCGCCCGCGGCGCGGAGCGCCGCGCCGCCCGCGGGCCGCGCGCCCGCGCGCGGCAGCGACGCGGAACCCCGCGCGTCCGCCACCGGCCCGTCGGCGCCCGCGGCAGCCGCGCGCGAACGTTGGTCGCCGCCGGCCGGCCCGGCTTCCGCGCCCGCGGCGCCCGAGGCGATCGCGACGACTTCCGCCCCGGGCGAGGACGCGATCGAGCTCGACGCGCTCACCGAGTCGCGCTGGAAGTTGACGCTCACCGCCGTCAACGGGCGCAAGCGGATGCTCGGCGCGTTCCTCGAGGAGAGCCGGCTCGTCGGACTCGCCGGTGGCTCGCTCGTGCTGGCGATGGACGACCTGCACCGCGCGGTCGTGGACGTCGCCGAGCACCGCGCCATCGTCTGCGAGGAGCTGGCGAACGCCTTCGGCGAGCCGCTGCAGCTGCGCTGCGCGCCGCTCGCGGCGGGGTCCGCGCCGCGCCGGACCACCCTGGCGGACGTGCAACCGAACATTGACCGGGCGATCGCGCGCTTCGACGGCGAGATGATCGACCGCAGCGGGCGAGGAGACCGCTCCGAATGATGAAGAGCTTCGGCGACATGATGAAGCAGGCCCAGAAGGTCCAGAAGCAGATGGGCGAGCTGCAGGAGAAGCTGGGCGAGGAGCGCTACGAGGCCTCGGCGGGCGGCGGAACCGTGCGGGCGGTCGTGGACGGCAAGCAGATCCTGAAGGAGCTCAAGATCAGCCCTGAGACGCTCAAGGACGGCGACGTCACCCTGATCGAGGACCTGGTCATCACCGCCATCGGCGAGGCGCAGCGGACGTCGGCCGAGAAGATGGCCGAGGCGTACGCGAAGCTCACCGGCGGCTTCAAGCTGCCGTTCTAGCGCGCGGCCCCCGGATCCCGTGTACAGCTCCAAGTACCTCGAGCTGCTGATCGAGGAGCTGGTCAAGCTCCCGAGCATCGGACAGAAGAGCGCCATGCGGCTGGCGCTGCACCTGCTGCGCGTGCCGAAGGAGGACGCGCTGCGGCTGGCCGAGGCGATCCGCGCGGTGCGCGAGCGCGTGGGCTTCTGCGGCACGTGCGGCAACTTCAGCGAGAACGATCCGTGCGCGCTGTGCACCGATCCGCAGCGCGACGGCTCCGTGCTGTGCGTGGTCGAATCGCCGGGCGACGTGCTGGCGCTGGAGCGCACCGCCACGTTCCGCGGCCGCTACCACGTGCTGGGCGGGGCGCTCTCGCCGCTCGAGGGCACGAGCCCCGACCGGCTGCGGATCCGCGAACTGCTCGAGCGGCTGCGCTCCGGCGAGGTGCGCGAGATCATCCTGGCCACCAACCCGAACGTGAACGGCGAAGCGACGGCGCTCTACCTCTCGAAGCTCATCGCCCCGCTGGGCGTCCGGGTGACGCGCATCGCCCGGGGCGTGCCCATGGGCTCCGACCTCGAGTACTCGGACCTGGTCACCCTCGCGCGCGCTCTCGAAGGCCGGCGCGAGGTGGACTAGGGGCGCCGGCGCCGTGCCGTACCTGCTCGACTCGCTGCAGATCCTGCTCGTGTTCGGGTTCGTCGCGCTCAACGCGTTCTTCGTCGCGTCCGAGTTCGCGCTCGTGACCGTGCGCTGGACGCGGGTCGAGGAGCTGGTCGAGCACAAGCGCTTCGGCGCCGTGTCGGTGCGCGACGCGATCGAGAAGCTCGACGACTCGATCGCCGCCACGCAGCTCGGCATCACGTTCTCGAGCCTGGCCCTCGGCTGGATCGGCGAGCCGGCGCTGGCGCACCTGGTGCACCCGATCTTCGAGGCGATTCCGGGCGGCTGGAGCTTCGCGCTGACGCACGGCGCGGCGGTGGCGCTGGCCTTCCTGATCATCACCTTCCTGCACGTCGTGCTGGGCGAGCTGGCCCCCAAGGCCGTCGCGCTCGAACGCGCCGAGGACGTGGCGCTGGTCATCGCCGGTCCGCTGCTGGTGTTCGGCCGGCTGTTCCGCCCGTTCATTCATTTCATGAACTCCTCGGGCAACTGGGTGGTGCGCCAGCTGCGACTGCCGCCGGTCCGGCCCGACCAGGACGTGCACTCGCCCGACGAGATCGACATGCTGATCGAGCAGGGCCGCGAGGCCGGCGTGATCCAGCCGGACGAGGCGGCCTACGCCCGGAACGTCTTCGAGCTGTCGGACAAGACCGTGCGCGACGTGATGGTGCCGCGCGAAAAGGTCGTCACGGTTTCGCTCGGGGCGACCGAGGACGAGATTCTCGAGACCAGCCGCGAGACCGGCCACACGCGCATGCCGGTGTGGGAAGGCACGCGCGACCACGTGGTCGGCATCGTCAACACCAAGGACCTGTTCCACATCTTCAGCCTGCGCGGGCTGGTGATCCTGATGGACGCGATGTACCCGGCGCTGTTCGTCGCCCCCGAGATCCCGGTGGCGCGGCTGCTCGCGCGGTTCCGGCGCGAGAAGCGGCAGATGGCCATCGTCCGCGACGGCGAGGGCCGCTTCGTCGGAATCGTGACGCTCGAGGACATCCTCGAGGAGATCGTCGGCGAGATCGAGGACGAGCACGATTGAACCGCCGCGCCGACGGCCGCCCCGGCGCCGGCGCGACTCCGGTTCCGGGCGGCGCCCCGGCGGGGTTTCGAACCCGAAGGTGCTTGTCCCGCCCCGGCCCGCGTGATACACCTCCGCGCCGGAACACGGACGTGCCACAGAGTTCCCATCACTTCTGGTCCGATATGGAACGCGGACCAGTGGGGGCTGCATGCCGCAGTGGACTCTGTTCGAAAACGACTTTCGAACGATTGACCAGGTTCTCGCCGAACTGCTCGAGCGCACCAACGCGCTGTCGGCCCACCTCATTGACCGCTCGGGACAGCTGATCACCTCGGCCGGTCGCGTGGACGACTTCGACGCGATGTCCTTCGCGAGCCTGGTGGCCGCCGATTTCACCGCCAACGCCGAACTCGCCCAGCTCCTGGGGGAGACCGGGGTCGCCGCCGTCGTGAGCGAAGGCGCGCTGCGTTCCGTGCATTCGTGCCTGCTCGCGGACCGCGTGATCCTGTGCACCGTCTTCGACCGTCGCAGCTCGCTCGGCCTGGTGCGGCACCGCGCACGCAAGGCCGTGGCGACGCTCGATCAGGTGTTCCGCGGCCTGTTCGAGAAGGTCGGCATCGGCGACGCGCCCGCGCCGGGGTTTGCCGGGGCGCCTGAGTACGCCATGGCGGCCTCGAGCGAGGTGGACGCGCTCTTCGGGGAGTGAGGCAGGCATGCCCCGGCCCGTGACGCGGTCCGCGCCCGCCCCGGCGGGGGAGGCGCGAGCGTGGCGCTGATCAATCACCGCACGCGCGAAATCCACTTCAAGATCGTCTACTACGGCTGCGGCCTGTGCGGGAAGACCACCAACCTCAAGGTCCTCCACGACCGGCTGCCGGCCGAGCGGCGCGGCCGGATGATCTCGATCGCGACCGACCAGGAGCGCACGCTGTTCTTCGACTTCCTGCCGATTGACCTCGGGCAGGTGAACGGCTTCCTGACCCGCTTCCACCTCTACACGGTCCCCGGGCAGGTCTACTACAAGCTCTCGCGCCGCGCCGTGCTGCAGGGCGTGGACGGGCTGGTGTTCGTGGCCGACTCGCACCCGGCGCGCGAGCAGGCGAACCGCGAATCGCTCGCCGACCTGCACGAGCATCTGCGCACCCTCGGCATCACCGGCCCCGCGCTGGCGCGCGTCCCGTGGGTGTTCCAGTACAACAAGCGCGATGCGGCGCTGCCCATTCCGCTCGAGCGGCTGCGGGCGGCGCTGAACCCGCACGGCTGGCCCGAGTTCGAAGCGGTGGCCAGCGACGCGAAGGGCGTGAGCGAGACGCTGCGAGCGGCGTGCAAGGCCGTGCTCGCCCGGCTCGCCTCGAGCGCGCCGGCGCCCGCGCGGCCGTCCGCGCCGGCCGCGCCGGCCGCGCCGGCCGCGCCGGCCTCGCCGTCCGCGCCGGCCTCGCTGCCCGCGCCTTCGCCTTCCTTGTCGCGAACGGTGGTTGCGCCCGGGTCCGCCGCGGCACCGGCGCCCGCGCGGCCTTCGCCCTCCGCCGCGCCACCCGCGTCCGCGACCCCGCCGCGGCCGCAGTACGCGCCGACGCCGCTGCAGCCCCTGGCGGCGCGGCCGGCCGCGGCTCCGGTGCGCATCTCGCGGCCGCGGCCCACGGCCGCGCCGCTTCGCCCGGGCGGAGCGCCGCCCGCGCGCGCTCCCATGCAGGCCGCGCCGCCGCCCGGCGCGCCGCGCCCGCCGCTCGCACCGGGGCAGACGCCCGGCAAGCCCCGACCGTCGTGAGGACGCTCGCGAAATGGCTGGCGATGCTGGGGCCGGTGGGGCTCGTGCCGGGACCTCGCGCCACCTACGGTAGCGCGGTGGTCGCCGCGATCGGCTTCCTCCTGCCCGTGCCGCCGCTTTGGCTTTTCCTTCTGCTGCTCGCCGCCGGCACGCTGATCGCCGTGTGGGCCGCGGGCGAGGCCGAGCACGTGCTGGGCCACGACGCGAATCCGATCTGCGTGGACGAGGCCGTGGGCCAGTCGCTCGCGCTGCTGCTCGTGCCGCACACGATTCCGGCGTTCGTCGCTTCCTTCGCGCTCTTTCGCGTGTTCGACATCTGGAAGCCGCTCGGCGCGCACCAGGCGCAGAGCCTGCCGGGCGGCTGGGGCGTCGTGGCCGACGACGTCATCGCCGGAATCGTCGCCTGCGTCGCGTTTCACGTCGCACGGCTCGCGCTGGCGGGCCTGGGGCATCCGCTGCTGGGATAGAGGAGGGCCGCACATGGAAGTCCTGCTCGTGCTCGTCGCCCTGATCCTGCTCGCGTTTCTCACCCTGCCGATCGTCGCCGTGTTCCGGATTTCGCACGAGCGGCCACGCCGCCCGCGCGTTCCGGGCCACGCGAACAAGTAAGCCCCGGCGGACGCCGCGGCCAGCCCGCAACCGCGGGGCGGGGTTCGTCCACGGCCGGCATTCGGGCCCGTGCTCGTCCCGCCGCACCCGGACCGGGCGGGATCCTCAGGGAGGTCGCCATGAACGCCGAATTGCAGCAGTTCGTCCGCGAGGCGCTGGCCCGCGGCATTCCGCGCGAGCAGATCCGCGCGACGCTCTCCGCCGCCCGCTGGCGCACCGAGGAGGTGGCCGCCGAACTCGAACGCTGGGCCGACGGGCCCGCCGGCCTGCCGGTGCCGCGGCGCCGGTTGTCGCTGTCGGCGCGCGAGGCGTTCATGCACCTCGTCATGTTCGCGACGCTCTACACGTTCGCCTACTCGGCCGGGGCGATCCTGTTCGCGATCATCGCGATTCACCTGCCCGACGCTGCCGCGCCGTTCCCGTTCGGCCAGGGGCTCGAACTGCTGCGCGCCGCGATCGCCGCCTGCCTGACCGCGTTCCCGATCTATCTGTGGACTTCGTGGCTCGTCGGCCGCTCGTTGGTGCGCGAGCCCGAGAAACGCTCCTCGGGCGTGCGCCGCTGGCTCACCTACCTGACGCTGTTCATCGCGGTCCTCACCCTGATCGGCAACTTCGCGGGCCTGCTCCGGAATCTGCTCTCGGGCGGGCTCACGACGCGGATCGGCCTGCAGAGCCTGGTCGTGTTCGCGATCGCCGGGCTCGTGTTCGGCCACTACCAGATGGGCCTGCGGCGCGACGAATCCGACGGCGCGGCGGGGCCCGTGCGCGCCGGACTCCTCGGCCACATCGGCGCGATCGGCACGCTGGCCGTGCTCGTCGCGGGCCTGGTGCAGGTGGGCTCGCCGCAGCAGGCGCGGGTGCGGAGCATGGACGCGCGCCGCGTGCAGGCGCTGGTCGAGCTCGCCAACCAGGTCCAGGTCTACGCCGACGCGCACGACGCGCTGCCGGCCTCGCTCGACGCGCTGCCGGCCAACCCCTACGCGCGTGAAGCGTTCCTCGACCCGCGCTGGCGCGATCAGATCTCGTATTCGGTCGTGGACTCGGCGACCTACCAACTCGTGGCGAAGTTCGACACCGCCGAAGCGTTCGATGAGAACGGGCTGCCGATTGCCGCGGAGTGGCGCCACGGCGCAGGGCGCGTGACGTTCACGCGTCACGTGCAGTTGCGCCGGAAACGCTAGGTTCCGTCTGAGAACGCCGCGCGGTGCCGTTGCGGGCGCCGGCGGCAACCCGAAGGGCGGGCCCGGGACCGCGGCGCCGCGGGGCGTCCTCAGACAGAACCCAGGCCCGCGGGGGGCCGCCGCCGCCCGCGACGCGTGTGCCGCATCCACACCGGCTTGCCCCGCGCGGCGCGCTCCGGCAGATTCCGGACTCGGCCCTCGCCCCACGTCACCGGACGGATACGCGCATGCAGATCGAAATCGTCACCATCGGCCATGAAGTCCTCTCGGGCCGCACGCTCGACACCAACTTCGCCTTCCTCGCCCGCGCGCTCGAGGAGATCAGCGTCCAGGTCGCCTGGCATTCGACGGTGGACGACGAGAGCGGGCGAATCGCCGAGGGCCTGACGAACGCGCTCGACCGCGCGGACGCCGTGATCATGACCGGCGGCCTCGGGCCGACGCCTGACGACCTCACGCGCAAAGCGGTCGCGACCACGCTCGGGCGGCCGCTGCAGCTCGACGAGGCGGCGCTCGGGTGGATTCGTGACCGGGCGAAGCGGATGGCTCGCCGCCTGCCGGCCGCGATCGAGACCATGGCGCTCGTGCCCCGCGGCGCCGAGGTGTGGCGGAACCCCGAGGGCGCGGCGCCCGGCGTGTTGATCCTGCACCACGACAAGCCGGTCGTGCTGCTGCCCGGCGTGCCGCAGGAGATGGAAGCGCTCGCGCGCGAGTTCGTGGTCCCGTACTTCCGCGAGCGCGTGGGGCACGCGGTCGAGGTGTTCACGCTTCGCACCTTCGGCATCGCCGAGAGCGTCCTCGACGGGCACATCGGCAATCTGTCCGGCGGCTGGCCCGGCGCGACGCTGGCGTACCTGCCGAGTTGGTTCGGCGTGGACCTGCGCGTGACGATCGCCGGTTCGAGCGCCGCCGCCGTGCGCGAGACGCGCACGCGCGCCTACGAGGAGCTGCGCGCGCGCGTCTCGAACGTCGTCTACGCGGAGGGAACGACGACGATGGAGGAGGTCGTGGGCGCGGCGCTCGTGGGGAAGGGCTGGCGGATCGCGACCGCCGAGTCGTGCACCGGCGGCCTGCTCGCCAAGCGCCTCACCGACGTCGCCGGCTCGTCGCGCTACCTCGAGCGCGGGTTCGTGACGTACTCGAACGAGGCCAAGTACGACCTGCTGGGCGTGGACCGGGCGACGCTCGAGGCGCAGGGCGCGGTCAGCGCCGCGGTCGCCGAGCAGATGGCGGCCGGCGCGCGCGGGCGCGCCGGCGTCGAGGTGGGCGTCGGGATCACCGGCGTCGCCGGCCCCGACGGCGGCAGCGAAACCAAGCCCGTCGGGACCGTCTTCATCGCCGTGGCCTCACCGCTCGGCGCCGCCGTGCGGCTCCACCGCATGGTGGGCACGCGCGCGACCGTGCGCGAGCGCTCCGCCCAGACCGCGCTCGAGATGCTGAGGCGAAACCTGCTCGGCCTGCCGGTGGACGCGGCGTTGAACCGCGCGACCCCCGTCAGAGCCGCACGCGCCTGAGGGACTGGGCGTTGATCGCGACGATCACGGTGCTCGCCGACATGAGCACCGCCGCGGCGGCGGGAGGGAGCAGGACGCCCCAGTGCGACAGGGCCCCGGCCGCGAGCGGGAGGGCGACGATGTTGTAGCCCGCGGCCCACCAGAGGTTCTGCACCATCTTGCGGTAGCTCGCCTTCGACAGCTCGATGATGCGCGGGACGTCACGCGGATCGCTTCGCACGAGGACGACGTCGCCCGCTTCCACGGCCACGTCCGTGCCGGCGCCGATGGCGATGCCGACGTCGGCCGTGACGAGCGCTGGCGCGTCGTTCACGCCGTCGCCGACCATCGCGACGCGCCGGCCCCGCGCCTTGAGCTCCTGGATCTTCCTCGCCTTGTCCTCCGGTAGCACCTCGGCGAAGACCTTGTCGATCCCGAGGTCCGCGGCGACGGCGTCCGCGACGGCCTGCGCGTCGCCCGTCAGCATCACCACTTCGATCCCGGCGTCGTGCAGGCGCCGGATCGCCTCGCGGGATTCCGGGCGGACGGCGTCGGCCACGGCGAACACCGCCAGCGCGCGGCGATCCTCGATGAGGAAGACGGCCGATTGCCCGCGCGCCGCGGCTTCCGACGCGGTTTCCATCAACGCCGTCGCCGGTTCGGCGCCGAGCCCGCGGAGCAGGTTCGGTCCGCCCACCCGCAGTGCGCGGCCCCCGACTCGGGCTTCGACGCCCTGTCCGGGCAGCGCGCGGAAGTTCTCGGCCGGCGGAAGGTCGAGTCCGCGCCCGGCGGCGCTGGCGACGATCGCGCGCCCAACCGGATGCTCCGAGTCCCGCTCGACCGCCGCGGCGAGGCGGAGCGCCTCCGACTCGTCGAGCCCGTCCACGGCGCGCAGGCGGATCACTCGGTGCTCGGCGAGCGTCAGCGTGCCGGTCTTGTCGAAGACGACCGCGCCCAGGTTGCGGGCCTCCTCGAGGCCGCGGCGGTCGCGCACGAGCAGCCCGTTGCGGGCGCCGAGCGTCGTCGAGATGGCGATCACCAGCGGAATCGCCAGCCCGAGCGCGTGCGGGCAGGCCACGACGAGCACCGAGACGACCCGCTCCACGGTGAACGCGGGGTCGGCGGCGAGCATCGTCCAGACGATCGCCGTGAGCACGCCGGCGGCGACCGCGACGAGGGTCAGGGCGAAGGCGGCACGGTCCGCGAGCGCCTGCGCGCGCGAACGGGACTGCTGCGCCTGCCCGACCAGCCGCATGATGCGCGCGAGCGACGTGTCGCCGCCGGTGCGCGTGACCTCGACGCGCAGCGAGCCCTCGCCGTTGACGGTTCCGGCGATCACCGGGTCGCCCTCGGTCCTCGCGACCGCGCGCGACTCGCCGGTGATCATCGCTTCGTTCACGGAGCTCTGGCCGCTTCGCACGCGACCGTCGGCGGGCACGCTCGCGCCGGGGCGGACGACCACCACGTCGCCGGCGGCGAGCGAGCGGATCGCCACCTCCTCGATGCGGCCGTCCACCTCGCGCAGCGCGGTGGCCGGCAGGAGCTTCGCGAGCTCCTTCAGCGCGCCCTGGGCCTGGAAGATCGAGCGCATCTCGATCCAGTGGCCGAGCAGCATGATCGTGATGAGGCTCGCGAGTTCCTCCCAGAGCGGCATCCCCGGGTAGCCGAAGGTCACCGCGACGCTGAAGACGAACGCCACGGAGATCGCGAGCGAGATGAGCGTCATCATGCCGGGCAGGCGCGACTGGATCTCGCGCGCGGCGCCCCGCAGGAACACCAGGCCGCCATACACGAACACCGCGGTGCCGAAGAGCGGCGCGACCCACCGCCAGCCCGGCAGGAGCGGCATGTCGCGGCCGGCGAGGCGCGCGAGCATGTGCCCCCAGGCGAGGGTCGGCAGCGTCAGCGCGAGCGAGATCCAGAACTTGTTCCGGAACATCTCCACGCTGTGGCCGGCGTGCTGGTCATGGCCCGCGTGATCGCCGTGCGCCGCGCGGGGGTCGTGCGTCGCGTGTTCGCCGTGGGCCGCGTGTTCGCCGTGCTCCGCGTGGGCGTCGTGCGTCGCGTGTTCGCCGTGCGCCGCGTGCGCGTCGTGACCGCTCGCGGCGCTGGCCGCGAAGGTCCGGGGCGGTTCGCCGTGGGCGTGGGTGTGTTCGTGGTGCCCGCTGTCCATGTCGCGTTCGCTCCCGATCCGGGCGCCAGGACGTGGCCCGGAATCCTCGTCGCAGGCTGTCACGCTCGTCTATCGTGTTCAAGCTCCCGCGGGCGGACTCCACCGCGCGGGGACGGTCGTGGTGGCCGGCGGCGCCGGAGTCCGCGGTGAAGCGACGGCTTCGAAAGGGCGCCAGCGTGTCCCCGCGACGCTCGAGCCTCTCGCCCGAAGGCCCCTCCGCCCCGGGCAGGTCACGCAATGAGCGACACGCAGCGGTACTTCCTCGCCGTCTTTCCGCCGCCCGAAGCGCAGGCGGCGGCCGCGGAGGCGTGCGGGCCGTTGCGCTCGCCCGGCGACGGCGTCTCGTGGGTGAAGCGCGACAACCTGCACTACACGTTGCGCTTCCTCGGCGACCTCGGGGCGGACGGGGCGCATCGCGCACTGCTGGCGGCGCTCGAGGCCGCTTCGGTGCGCGGGTCGTTCGCCGCCACGCTCGGCGCGTTCGGAGCGTTTCCGTCGCCGCGCCGTGCGCGCGTGCTGTGGCTCGGGCTCGCGCAGGGGAGCGGGGCGCTGTGCCAAGTCGCGTCCGCGCTCGATACGGCTCTCGTGCGGCACGGCTTCGGACCGGCGGACCGGCCGTTCGCGCCGCACCTGACGGTCGGGAGAACGAGAGTGCCCGCCGACTGGACCGCGAAGCTCTCCGCCGCGAGGGCGCCCCAGGCGGCCTTCGCCGTGGACCGCGTGCTGCTCGTCAGGAGCAGGTTGTCGCCGCGCGGCTCGATCTACGAGCGGGTGGACGAGGCGAAGCTCGGCGGCTGACGCCGGGCGACCCCGCCGGGCCCGCCCGCGGCCGCCGGCGGCGCAGGGACGCGCGGCCAAACGTGCTGAAGACCCCACGGTTCGCATGCTAGCCTTGAGCCGCGCCGATTCGCTCCGCACCCTTCGCACCCGGAGATCCCCCGCCATGCTCCGCGCCCGAACGTTCGCCCTGACCGTGCTCGTCTTCGTCCTCGCCGCCGCTCCCGCCCGGGCGTTCGAGGTCCTGCGCCACTCGAACATGACCGGCGAGGTGCTCGCGCGGCAGGGGGTGAGCCCGGCGGCTCTCAAGTTCATCCTGCAGGGCGTGCGCTGGCCCGACATCACGCAGTGCGTCTCGGGCTGCTACTGCCCGTCCTACCTGCAATGGTTCTGCTCGGATCCCGATTCGGCGCAGGTGATCCAGTTCAGCGCCTCGCACTACGACAACAACCAGATCACCGAGTCCATGGACAACGTCCAGACGCTGATGACGCTCGCGCGCTCGGGACTCGACCGGCCGCTGCCCACCAACGACGCCGAGCGCCGTCAGGTCGGGGTCGCGCTCATGTTCTTCGGCGAGGCGCTGCACGCCATCCAGGACTTCTACGCGCACTCGACGTGGATCGAGCTCAACCGCGACCTCATCCGCGTCGGCGGCCATCTCTACAGCTGCCCGCTGTGGAACGGCGAGACGACGGGCGGGAGCGGCAGCACGACGGTGGGCGGCGTGAGCGTGAGCGGCGTGCAGACGGGCTACGTGGACATCGCCCCGCCGGCCGGCTCGGTGACGCACGACGCGCTCAACAAGGACAGCCCGGGCAGCACGCAGGGCTCGATCGTCGTCAACCGCATTTTCCCGGTGACGCGCATCGGCACGTACTACGAGCTCGCCTCCGGGCAGATCAACGGTTCGTACACCGACGACGGCGCCGCGCCGCGGCACACGATCAAGGGACTGCAGTGCCTGATCAGCGGCAGTCCGGTCTACAACCTTCCTGCGCCCGCTTCGCCGGGGCATGCGGGAGTGCCGGTCGTCACCCCCGCTTCGGCCGCGGGGATCTCCGAGACGATGGCGTGGATCGAGACCGACTCGACGATGCTCGCGATCGGAGCGCGCATCGACAGCCTGTGGGCGTCCTCGTCGCCGGATACGCCCTCGACGTTTCCGCTCGCGCAGTTCGACGACGACGGCTGGCCGCTGCCGGCCACCGCTTCGGTGACCGACCCGTTCGTGCCGGTCGCGCGCCTGCTCGCCGGGCCGGCGCCCAACCCGGCGAACGGCCGCACCGCGATCCGCTTTCAGGCGCCCCGGGCGGGCCCGGTCAGGCTCGAGGTCTTCGACCTGACGGGCCGGCGCGTGCGACTGCTCCTCGACCGCGACGTCGAACCCGGCTGGAAGGAAGTCTGGTGGGCGGGCCGCGACGACGCCGGGCGCGCCCTGCCGAGCGGCACGTATCTCGCGCGGCTGTCGGGCTTCGGCCGAAGCGAGAGTTGCCGGGTCGCGATCCTGCACTGACCGCGCGGCGGGTTTCCCGCGCGCGGGGCGGCTACGACCCGCAGCTCGTGATGACGGACTTCTCCTCGAAGCGGACCGGCACGGGGCCGTCGTTCGGGCGCGCGAGCCGGACGATGTCGAGCGGCTGCGTCAGGGCCAGCGTCACGGGGCAGTTCTTGCCCGGCGAAGTCGAAAGCACGCCGACGACGACGGCGCCGTTCTTGAGCAGCGCCCCCGAGATCTCGATCGCGTAGCCGCCGCTCGAACGCTCACCCAGCGCCGCGACGACGACGAACTCGCGGGCGAAGTCCACGGCCGGCGGCGCCGGCACGGTGCCGCGGTCGGCGAAGGCGCGGTTCCAGAGTTCGGCGAAGCCCGCCTCGTCGAAGCAGGCCGTTCGCAACGGTTCGTGGAGCGCCGAATGGTAGGTCGCCCTGGGCGCGTCGGGCGTGATGCGCGTGACGAGGATGGGCGCTCCGGGGCGGGTGCCGTCGCCCGGGCAACCCGAGAGCAACAGCACCGCGGCGGTGATGAGTGGAAGGCTTCGGCTCATGGCGACACCTCTCTTTCCGGTGCTTTCGCTCCTTCCGGCCCGCAGTCTAGCGCCGCGCCGGGTGCCCGCAGGACCCGAAAAACTCCCTCTTGCGCCTACTGCACAAGTGTGTAATATGCCGGCCAGACATTAGAAAGGGTGGTGGGCGGCACCTTCGGCCCGCGCCGTCGGCCGGCTCCCACCCGGATCCCCGCGAACGCAGCCCCTGCGAAGGAGACGCAGTCCATGATCACCCCTCCCAACAGTGCCCCGAATGCCAGGGAACGGACGAAGGCGCTGGATCTCGCCCTGCAGCAGATCGAGAAGCAGTTCGGCAAGGGCGCCATCATGAAGCTCGGCGAGGGCAACGCCGCGCCGGACATCGAGACGATCTCGACCGGCTCGATCGGCCTCGACATGGCGCTCGGCGTGGGCGGCGTGCCGCGCGGCCGCATCATCGAGATCTACGGTCCCGAGTCCTCGGGCAAGACGACGCTGGCGCTGACGATCGTCGCCAACGCCCAGAAGGCCGGCGGCAGCGCGGTCTTCATCGACGCCGAGCACGCGCTCGACGCCAGCTACGCGGGCAAGCTCGGCGTGGACATCGCCAACCTGCACGTCGCCCAGCCCGACACGGGCGAGGAGGCGCTCGAGATCGCCGACACGCTCGTGCGCTCGGGCGCGGTGGACATCGTCGTCATCGATTCGGTCGCGGCGCTCGTGCCGCGCGCCGAGATCGAGGGCGAGATGGGCGACTCGCACGTCGGCCTGCAGGCGCGGCTCATGTCGCAGGCGCTGCGCAAGCTCACCGGCTCGATCAACAAGAGCAACACGTGTGTGATCTTCATCAACCAGATCCGCATGCAGATCGGCGTCATGTTCGGCAACCCCGAGACGACGGCCGGCGGCCGCGCGCTCAAGTTCTACGCCTCGGTGCGCCTCGACATCCGACGCATCGCCACGCTCAAGGAGGCCGAGACGGCGGTCGGCAACCGGACCAAGGTGAAGGTCGTGAAGAACAAGGTCGCCGCGCCGTTCCGCGAGGCCGAGTTCGACATCCTCTACAACCTCGGCATCTCGCGCGAAGGCGAACTGATCGATTTCGCCGTGGACAAGGGCGTGGTCAGCAAGGCCGGCACCTGGTTCAGCTTCGGCGAGGAGCGGCTCGGGCAGGGTCGCGAGAACACGCGGATGTTCCTCAAGGAGCATCCGGACGTGCGTTCGAGGATCGAGGCCAGGCTCTTCCCGCTGCTCGGCCTGAAGACGCCCGCCGCTCCGGCCGCCGCGGCCGCGCCGCCGGCCAACGGCGCGGCGACACCCGCGGCCCGGCCGCAGGCGCCGGCGATGGCGGGCGCGGACCGCAAGCGCTGAACGCGAACGAGGGGCGGCCCGCCGGCCGCCCCTCGTTCGCGCCGTGACCCCGCGGGATTCGGGCGAACGGCGCTCCGCGTTCCACAAGGAGGTTCCGCGACGTGAGCACGCTGCGTACCGGTGCACGCCGGCCGCCGCCCGAGGCGGCGCCGATCGAGGACTCCGAGGCCTGCCGCGAGGAGGCGCTGAAGCTCCTCGATCGCCAGCGCCGGCCGCGCGCCGACCTCGCGCGCCGACTGGGAGAGAAGGGCTACGCGACGGCCACGATCGTCGAGGTGCTGGAGCGACTCGCGGCGGTCGGACTCGTGGACGACGTCGAGTTCGCGCGCGCGTTCCTCGCCGGGCGCTGGGGCCGCAGGCCGTCGGGCTGGCGGCGACTGCAGCAGGAGCTGCGCGCGAAGGGCATTGCCGAGCCCGATGTGGTCGCGGCGCGGGCGCTGATCGAGCAGCGCGAAGGCGGCGTGGACGAGCTCTCGACCGCGCGCAAGCTGCTCGCGCAGGTCGAACACCGCTACGCCCGGCTCGAGCCGCGCGTGCGTGAGCAGCGCCTGTGGGCGCTGCTGGCAAGGCGGGGTTTCGATCGCGACGTGATCCGGCGTGCGCTGGCATTGAGCGACGACGAGGGTGAAGTCGAGTAGTCTGGCCGTGCGCCCGGCCGCCCGGTGACTCGCGCGGCCGTACCCGGCGCCGATCTTCGAGCGGAGGAAGCCGGCATGCCCGCCTATGTCGTCGTCCGGATCGACGTCCACGACCCCGAGGTGTTCCAGCGTTACGTGCAGGCCGCGCCGGCCTCGATCAGCCACCACGGCGGCCGCTACCTGACGCGCGGCGGCGCCGTCGAAGCGCTCGAAGGCGAGTGGTCCGGCTCCCGCTTCGCGATCCTCGAGTTCCCCGACCTGGTGACGGCGAGAACGTGGTACGAGTCGCGCGAGTACGCCGCCGCGCGGGCGCTGCGCGAGGCCTGCGCGACGACCCAGATGCTGCTCGCCGAGGGGCTGCCCGAGTCGTGGATCCCCGGCTGGCCCGGCGAGGGGAGCGCCTCGTGACCGGCGATCCCATCCAGCGACTGCTCGACGAACACGCCGGGCTCCTGGCCCGGCTCGAGGGGTTGCGCCGCGCGGTGCGCGAGTTGGGCGAGCGCGGCGACGCGGCGCTGCCCGAAATGCTGCCTGTGTTGCGCGAGGCGAGCGACGTGATGGACACCGAACTGCTCGCGCACTCACGGCGCGAGGACGAGGTGCTCTTCGAAGTGGTGGCGGAGGAGCTCGGTGGCGCCTGGGGCCCGGGCCTGATGATGCGCGAGGAACACCGCGACATTCACGGCAACGCGGACCGTTTTCGCGACACCCTGCGCGAGCTGAAGCAGGTCGAGCACCCGGCCGTCGAGGCCGGCATCGCGAGGCTGCACGAGCAGCTGGGAGCGGGCGCGGCCGCCGCCACCCTGTGCCGGACCGGCGCCGAGCTGCTGGCCATGATCGAGGCGCACTTCAGCAAGGAGGAGGAGCTCCTGTTCCCGATCGCGCGTGCCGAGTTGTCGGCGGACAAGCTCCGCGAGGTCGCGCGGCGGATGGACGAGCTGGACGCATGACGCAAGCCGCGCCGCTGGAGACCGTCGCGGGACAGTTCGGCGCCGCGGTGGACATGCTCGAGAACGCGATCATCGCGTGCCCCGACGAACACTGGGGCGACGCGGATGACTGGCAGGCGTTCTGGTACCTCGCCTCACACACGCTTTTCTGGCTCGACCGCGATCTGTCCGAAGCGCCCGATCGGCACCCGCCGCCGGCGCCATTCGGGCTCGAGGAGCTGGATCCGAACGGCGTGCTGCCGCCACGCGTCCACACCAAGGTCGAGCTTCTCGCGGTGCTGGCGGGGGTCCGCTCGCGATTCCGGACGGTGTTCGCCGGGTTCACGGCCGCGCAGGCGGCGCGGCCGAGCACGTTCCGCCCCGGCACGGATTTCACCATGCTCGAGCAGCATCTCTACTGCCTGCGGCACGTGCAGCACCATGTCGGGCAGCTGCAATTGCTGCTCCGGCAGGCGGGTGTCACGCCACCGCGCTGGGTGAGCCGGGGAACGCGGTAGCGACGGCGAACCGGGAGCGCCGCGCGGGGGGAGCGTCGCGCCGGCGGAAGCCTGGCGGGCCTGGCTGACGCCAGCGACTGGTGCGACCCGGAGTGCCGCAGTCGCCGCCGGAGCCGGGGGTGGCGCGCGCTCGAGAGGCGCTCGTCCGAGTCGCGGGTGCAGGCACGGGGGGGTTTCCGCTATCTTTCCGCGGTTTCCGATCCGCACCCTGACCGGCCCGGCCGCGCCGCGCGCGCGAGCGGGTCCCGTCGCGCGTCCGCCCCGGGGAGACCGGATGTCCCAGCACGCCACGCTCAAGACCGGCGCCCAGTTGCGCCGGGCCTTCCTCGACTTCTTCGTCCAGCGCGGGCACACCGAGGTGCCCTCCAGCCCGCTCGTGCCCTACGGCGACCCGACGCTCATGTTCACGACCGCCGGGATGGTGCAGTTCAAGCCGTACTACTCGGCCCGCGACGTGCCGTACACGCGCGCGACCTCGGTGCAGAAGAGCCTGCGCCTGACCGACCTCGACAACGTCGGCCTCACGCCGCGCCACGACACGTTCTTCGAGATGCTGGGCAACTTCTCGTTCGGTCCGAAGGCGAAGGGCGCGTACTTCAAGGAGGACGCGACCGCGTACGCGTGGGAGTTCGTGACGAAGGTGCTGGACCTGCCGGCGGACCGCCTGCACGTCTCCATCTTCGGCGGCGAACCGGGCGTGCCGCGCGACGACGAGGCCGCGGCGTTGTGGCGCAAGCTCGGAGTCCGGCCGGACCACGTCGTCGCGCTGGGGCGGAAGGACAACTTCTGGGGGCCGGCGGGCGGCGCGGGCGCGTGCGGGCCGTGCAGCGAGATCTACTTCGACCTCGGCGAGAAGCGCCCCGACTACCTGCCGGACGGCGCGTTCTGGGGCGAGGCCGCGGGCGATCCCGGCGACCGGTTCATGGAGTTCTGGAACCTGGTCTTCCCGCAGTTCGACGCGCGGCCCGACGGCACGCTCGCGCCGCTCGAGAACCCGGGCATCGACACCGGCATGGGCATCGAGCGGCTCGCGCTCATCCTGCAGGGAAAGAGCACGATCTTCGAGACCGATCTGTTCGCGCCGCTCGTGGACTCGGTGCTCTCGCAGGCGCGGCGCATCGCCGACCGCAAGGCGGCGACGCGCGACGCGCGCATCATCGCCGACCACGTGCGCGCTCTGGCGTTCGCGATCGCCGAGGGCGCGCTGCCCGGCAACGAGGGCGCCGGCTACGTGCTGCGCCGGCTGCTGCGGCGCGCGGTGACGCGCGGCCGTTCGCGGCAGGGGCTCGCATTGGACGAGAACTTCCTCGCCGCCGCGGCCGAGCGCGCGATCGGGCAGTTCGGCGGCCACTACGCCGAGCTGGTCACGCAGCGCGACCGCATCCTGCGCGTCCTCGACCAGGAGGAGAGCGGCTTCGGCAGGACCTACGAGGCCGGCATGTCACGGCTCGAGGAGTTGCTCGGCAAGGGCGCGAAGCGCGTCGCCGGCGCCGATGCGTTCCTGCTCCACGACACCTACGGCTTCCCGATCGAGCTGACCGAGGAGCTGGCGGCGGCCCGCGGCGTCGAGGTGGACCGCGACGGCTTCGAGGCCGCGATGGAGGAGCAGCGCGCGCGCGCACGCGCGGCGAGCAGGTTCGTTGCGGCCGAGCAGGCGAACCGCGCGCCGTGGACGGTCGTGCGGACGGGCCCGGACTCGGAGTTCCTCGGCTACGAAACGACCACCACCGACGGCGTGCTCGTCACGCGCTGGCGCGAGCGCGAGGGCGGCCTCGAGGTCGTGCTCGACCGCACACCCTGCTACGCCGAGTCCGGCGGCCAGGTCGCCGACCGCGGCCTGCTCGCGGGCGGCGGCGCGCGTGCCTCGCTCGCGCACGTGTACAAGGAGGACGACGCCATCGTCCATCGCCTGACGCTCGAGTCCGGCGACCGCGCGGCGCTGCTGGCCGCGAGCGCCGCGGGCGCGCTGTCGGCGATCGTGGATCCGGCGCACCGCCGGCCGGTGCTGCGTCACCACACGGCGACGCACCTGCTGCACGCGGCGCTGCGCACCGTGCTGGGCGGGCACGTCCACCAGGCCGGTTCGCTGGTCGCGCCCGACCGGCTGCGCTTCGACTACTCGCATTTCGAGGCGCCGGCCGACGAACAGCTCGAGCGCGTCGCGAAGCGCGTCAACGACTGGGTGCTCGCGGACCGCGAGGTGGGCTGGCGTGTGATGCCGATTGACGAAGCGAAGGCGCAGGGCGCGATGGCGCTGTTCGGCGAGAAGTACGGCGCCGAGGTGCGCATGGTGACCGTCGCGGGCGTCCCCGAAGCCGGCATCGAGCCGAGCCGCGAGCTGTGCGGCGGCACGCACGTTTCGCGCACGGGCGAGATCGGCGCGTTCGTGCTGACCGGCGAGCAGGCGATCGCCAGCGGCGTGCGGCGGATCGAGGCGATGTGCGGGAGCGAGGCGCTGGCGTGGCTGCACGCCCAGCAGGCGACGCTCGCCGAAGCGGCGCGCGCGCTGCAGGCGCCGGTCGCGACGGTTCCGGCGCAGATCGAGAAGCTCAAGGCCGAGATCGCCGCGCTGCGCAAGGCGCAGGCCGAGAGCAGCCGCCAGGGGCTCGAAGCCGAGTTCGAGAAGCTGGCCTCCTCGGCGACCGCCGCGCCCGGCGGGCGCTGGATCGTGGCCGAGTTCGCGGCCGGCGGCGACACGAAGGCGGTGAGCGAGGCCGCGAACAAGCTGCGCGAGCGGCTCGGCCGCGGCGCGGCGGTGCTGGCGCTGCAGAACGAGGGCAAGCTCACCTTCCTCGCGGCCGTCAGCGACGATCTCGTGGCCGAGAAGAAGCTCAACGCCTCCGAACTCGTCAAGGCGGTCGCGCAGGTGACCGGCGGCTCGGGCGGCGGCAAGCCGCACCTGGCGCTCGCCGGCGGCAAGGACGCGAGCCGCCTGGCGGACGCCCTCGAGGAGGCGCGCCGGCGCCTGGCCGGGGCGCTCGCGTCGTGATCGGCGGTCTGTCGGCTCTCGAACTGGTCTTTCTGCTGCTCATCGCGGCGGTGCTCATCTTCGGATTCCTGATCTTCCTGCGGAGGCTCGAGTGAAGGCCCTGGTCCTTGCGGGCGGTCGCGGCACGCGGCTGCGGCCGATCACGCACACGCGCGCGAAGCAACTGGTGCCGGTCGCGAACAAGCCGGTGCTGCATTTCGGACTCGAGTCCATCGCCGCCGCGGGCATCCGCGAGGTCGGCATCGTCGTCAGCGATCCGCGCGAGCTGCTGCAGCCCGACCACCGGACCGGCGAGATGGTGACCGTGCTGGTCAACTCGCAGGCCGAGATCCGGGCCGACGTGGGCGACGGCTCGCGCTTCGGCCTGAAGGTCACCTACATCGAGCAGGAGGCGCCACTCGGGCTCGCGCACGCGGTCAAGATCGCCGAGCCGTTCATGGCCGGCGACTCGTTCGTGATGTACCTGGGCGACAACCTGATCAAGGACGGCGTGACGCCGTTCGTGCGCGAGTTCGAAGCCGAAAAGCCCGACGCGCAGATCCTGCTCGCGAAGGTGGACCGGCCGTGGGAGTTCGGGGTCGCCGAGCTCGAGGGCGAGCGCGTCGTGCGGCTCGAGGAAAAGCCGAAGCAGCCGCGCAGCGACCTTGCGCTCGTCGGCGTGTACCTCTTCACCTCGTCCATCTTCGACGCGGTGCGCGCGATCCGGCCGTCGGCCCGCGGCGAGCTCGAGATCACCGACGCGATCCAGCACCTCATCTCGACCGGCCGGAACGTGCGCTCGCACGTCATCCAGGGCTGGTGGAAGGACACCGGCCGGGTCGAGGACCTGCTCGAGGCGAACCGCATCGTGCTCGCCGACCTGCCGACGCGCATCGAGGGTTCGGTGGACGCGGCGACGCAGATCGAAGGCCCGGTGGCGATCGGCCCGGGCACGACCGTCGAACGCTCGCGCCTGCGCGGGCCGCTGGTGATCGGCGCGAACGCGCGCGTCGCCGACAGCTACGTGGGGCCGTTCACCGCGCTCGGGGACGGCGTGCAGCTCTCGCATTGCGAGATCGAGCACTCGATCGTGCTCGACCGCAGCGAGCTGCGCGGGATCGCCGGGCGCATCGAGTCGAGCCTCATCGGCCGCGACGTCGTGGTCACGACGCGCGAGGCGCGCCCGAGCGCCCACCGGCTGATGCTCGGCGATTCGAGCCGGGTGGAGCTGGCGTGAGGATCCTGGTGACCGGGGCGGGCGGAATGCTCGGGCACGCGCTGGTGCCGAGGCTCGAGGCCGCCGGCCACGAGGTGACGGCGGTGCGCCATCCGCAGGACACCGGCCCGCTGCCGGCGCCGCCCGCCTCGGGAGCGCAGCGCGAGACGCGGCCGATTGACATCACCGACGGCGAGGCGCTGCTGGCCGCGGCGGCCGGGGCGCGGCCCGACTGGGTCGTGCACCTGGCGGCGTGGACGGACGTGGACGGCTGCGAGGCCGACCCGGAGCGGGCGATGCGCGTCAACGGCCTCGGCTCGCGCAACGCCGCGCGCGCGGCGGCGGCCGTGAACGCGCCGGTGCTGGCCATGAGCACCGACTACGTCTTCGACGGCTCGGCGGGCGCGCCGCGGCGCGAGCGCGACCCGGTGGCGCCGCTCGGCGCCTATGGCCGCTCGAAGCTCGCCGGCGAGCAGGCGGTGCGCGAAGCGGGAGAGCGGCACATCGTCGCGCGGACGTCGTGGCTCTACGGCCGCGGCGGCAGGAACTTCGTGGACACGATCCTGGCTCGCGCGCGCGGCGGGCAGCCGCTGGCGGTGGTCAACGACCAGCACGGCTCGCCGACCTGGACGGCGGATCTTTCCGACGGCCTGCTGGCGCTGATCGAACGCGGCGAGTTCGGCACCTTCCACGTCACCGGCTCTGGCGCGTGCACCTGGCACGAACTCGCGGTGGCCGCCTGCGAGGTCGCGGGTGTGCCGGCGGAGATCCGGGCCATCAGCAGCGCGCAGCTCGGCCGGCCCGCTCCGCGCCCTGCGTATTCGGTTCTCGACAACGGGCGTTTCGAACACGTCACCGGACGCCGCATGCCGCACTGGCGCGACGCCCTCGAACGTTACCTGCGCGCGTGAGGCGCACCGGAGGTCGCATGGCCAGGGCGAAGGGAAGCGCGGACGGGGCGCTCGAGCGGCAGGCGAAGGCGGCGCTGGCCGAGGCGGCGCGCGCCTCGGCGCGCCTGGCGCGCGTCAACGGACCCGCGGTCGCGGCGGCGGCCGAAGCGCTGATGGCGTGCTTCGAGAACGGCGGCACGGTCTACTTCTGCGGCAACGGCGGCAGCGCCGCCGACGCCCAGCACCTCGCGGCCGAGTTCGCCGGCCGCTACCTGGTGGACCGGCCGGGCCTGCCGGCGGTCGCGCTCACCACCAACAGTTCGGCGGTCACGGCGATCGGAAACGACTACGGCTACGCGGACGTCTTCGCGCGCCAGCTCGAGGGCCTCGGCTCGCCCGGCGACGTGCTGGTGGCGATCACCACGAGCGGCGGCTCCGAGAGCGTGCGGCGCGCGGTGCGCGCGGCCGGCGCGCTCGGCATGACCACGATCGGCATGACCGGCGCGAAGGGCGCGGCGTTCGCGGCGTCGTGCGACATCGCGCTGGTTTCGCCGCACGCCTCGACGCCGCACATCCAGGAAGGCCACATCACCATGGGGCACGCCTTCTGCCTGCTCGTCGAGCAGGCGATGTTCGGCGCCGGCACGATGGCGGGCGGGCCGCGCCGGCGACCGCGCGCGAAGCGCGGGGGCGCGCCGCGGGCGGCGGCCGCGAAGCCGGCGAAGCGCGCCAAGGGCGGCCGGCGGTGATGCTCGCCGCGATCGAGGCGCTGCGTCCGAAGCAGTGGACGAAGAACCTGCTGCTGTTCGTGGGCGTCGTCTTTTCGCAGCATCTGCGCGAGCCGCAGCTGCTGCTGCGCGCCGCCGGAGGCTTCCTCGCGTTCTCGCTGCTCGCCGGCTCCGTCTACGTGCTCAACGACCTGCGCGACGTCGAGGCCGACCGCCGTCACCCGAAGAAGTCGCGCCGGCCGATCGCCTCCGGGCGGCTGCCGGTCGCCGTGGCGCGCGCGATGCTGCCGCTACTGTGGGTGGCGGTCGCCGCGCTCGCCGGGTGGCTCGGGACGTCCTTCGCGTGGGTCGCCGCGATCTACCTGGCGAGCAACCTCGCCTACAGCTACGGGCTCAAGCACCAGGTGATCCTCGACGTGTTCGTGATCGCGCTCGGCTTCGTGTTGCGCGCGATCGCGGGCGTCGAGCTGCTGCGCCCGGTGGTGCCCGACACCGTGCTCTCGCCCTGGCTCATGGTCTGCACGTTCTTCGGGGCGCTGTTCCTGGCGACGAGCAAGCGGCGGCGCGAGATCGTCAACGCCGGGACGCACGCGGTCGAGCAGCGCGCGGTGCTGCGGACGTACACCCCCGAGCTGCTCGACGTGATGCTCACGGTTTCGGCGGCGACGACGCTCATGGCGTATGCGCTCTACACGATCTGGCCGGCGACGGTCGGGAAGTTCCACACCGAGGCGCTCCTGTTCACGGTCCCGTTCGTCGCCTTCGGGGTGTTCCGCTACCTGTTCCTCGTGCGCGTCTCCGAGACGAGCGAGGACCCGTCCGTGGTGCTGCTCACCGACCGGCCGATCCAGGTCACCGTCGCGTCGTTTCTGGTGGTCGCGGTCTGGATTCTCTACGGCCGGCCGTGAGCCCGGTGCGCGGCATCCGCCGCGGCGCGGCGCGACCTGCGAAGCGCGTCACGGTCACCGCGCACGCCAAGCTGAACCTCGGGCTGCGCGTCGGCCCGGCGCGTGCGGACGGCTTCCATGACCTGGTCACGGTCTTCCAGTCCGTCTCGCTCGCCGACACGCTGATCGCCGAGCGCACGGGCCGCGGCTACTCGCTCGTCGTTCGCCACGAGGAGGCGGCGCTGCGCGGGACGCAGGGCCGGATGGCTCCAAGCGGCGTCCCCGCCGGCGGGGACAACCTGGTCCTGCGCGGGGCGCGGCTGGCCGCGAACCGGCTCGGCCTGAAGGGCGGGGCGCGATTCACCCTGGTCAAGCGCATCCCGGTCAGGGCGGGCATGGGTGGCGGCAGCGCCGACGGCGCGGCGGCGATCGCGGCAATGCTCGCCCTGCATGGCGTGCCCCTTCGCCGTGAGGGACGTATTCGCCTGGCGGCGGAGCTGGGCTCGGATGTCCCCTTCGCGATCACCGGAGGCACGGCGCTCGGCCTCGGCCGGGGCGAAGTCCTGCGCCCGCTGCGCCGGACGCGCCCGCTCCGCGCATTGGTGGTCGTGCCGGCCTGGCGGGTGTCGACCGCGGACGCCTTTCGCCGTCTGGATGGGACCAAATATGGCTTGACAGCTTGGAAACGCCTTCTAAGATTGGCGGCAAGCCTTGGGCGCGAGCAAGTTACGGCATTTGAGCGCATGCGCCTGGGGAATGATTTCGAGAAAGTGTTGGGGCAGCGCCGGCATGACTTCGAAGGGCTTCGCACGCGCATGCGGCGGGCGGGGCTACTCGATCCGCACCTGACCGGGAGCGGATCGGGGGTTTTCGGATTCGTGCCGGAGGGCGTTTCAGTCCGGGAGATTGCAGGCCGCTTCCCCGGGCCCGAGCCGATCTACCAGGCTCGATCCGTCGGGAGGGGTCTGCGGCTCATCGCGAGGCGATGACCCGGACGGGAGGCAAGGGCAGAAGAAATCCCATGGCCAACTGCATCCCGCCGCGCTCAGGAAGGGCGCAACACCGAGCCAGCTACCTTCACGGATGGCTCCGAGGTAGATCCGAATGGTCGAGATCACCGAGGTCAGGGTTTCGCTTCGGAACGACGAGAAGCTCAAGGCGTTCGTCAGCATCACGTTGAACAACTCCTTCGTGGTCCGCGGACTCAAGATCATCCGCGGCAACCGGGAGTTGTTCGTGGCGATGCCGAGCCGCAAGCGTCCGGACGGCCAGCACCAGGACCTGGCGCATCCCATCAACGACGCGACGCGCAAGTATCTGCACGAGACGGTCATGGCCGAGTACCAGCGCGAACTCGCCAACCCGACGCCGCACGTGCCCGCGGAGAACCAGCCCTACTCCGACTGAAGCGCCCCCGCGCGTCATCCGCCTCCGGACCGCCTCCCCCGCGTTGACGCCGGTCCGGGATGGCCTGTATGCTCCCGCCCGCTTTTTCCCATCCGGCAGTTTTCTCTGGGCCAATAGCCAGCACCCCGGGAAGCGTTCGCGCCGATCGGACCGTGACGGAAACCCCGTTCTGTTGGTGGGGCGTGGCCAAGTGGTAAGGCACGAGACTTTGGCTCTCGCATTCGGAGGTTCGAATCCTCCCGCCCCAGCCAACCTTTCCGGGCGGTCGATTCGAAGCTCCTGAATGCGTCGGATGCACGCGCGGGCGCGGTCCCCACGGGACCGACCCGCCGTGAGTGTTGCCTTGTTCCTGCGCGGGGGCGGGACCTCCGCGCGTTTGCTGCGAGATCGTGACCAGCCCGGGAGGTTCGCGCGTGGATCCCTGCCGCGTTTTCGCGGGAAGCGCCAGTCGGCGACTGGCGAAGGCCATCTGCGAAAAGCTGAAGGTTCCGCTCGGTGACGTCGAACTGGGGCGCTTCGAGGACGGCGAGGTCTCGGTGCGCTTCAACGAGAACATCCGCGGAGCCGACGTGTTCGTCGTGCAGTCCACGAACGCGCCGGCGGATCACCTCATGGAACTGCTGGTCATGCTCGACGCGGCCAAGCGCGCCTCCGCGCGCCGTGTCACCGCCGTGCTGCCCTACTTCGGCTACGCGCGCCAGGACCGCAAGGACCAGCCGCGCGCGCCCATCACCGCCAAGCTGGTCGCCAACCTGATCACCGTCGCCGGCGCCGACCGGGCGCTGACCATGGACCTGCACAGCGCTCAGATCCAGGGCTTCTTCGACATCCCGCTCGACCACCTGTACGCGGCCCCCGTGCTGATCGACCACTTCGAGCGCATGGCGCTGCCCAACCTGGTCGTGGTCGCGCCCGACATCGGCAGCGTGAAGATGGCGCGCGCGTACGCCAAGCGCCTCGGCGCCGAGCTGGCGCTGGTGGACAAGCGCCGGCCGAAGGCCGACTCGGTCGAGGTCATGAACATCATCGGCGACGTGCAGGGCAAGAACATCGTCATGTTCGACGACGTCGTCACCACGGCGCGCACGCTGTGCCAGGCCGCGCACGCGATGCGCAAGCAGGGCGCGCGCGACATCTACGCGGGGGTCACGCACGGCGTGTTCTGCCCGGGCGCGTTCGAGCGCATCGCCGACTCGCCCATCAAGGAGGTCGTGGTCAGCGACACGCTGAACCACGAACCCGGCTCGCTGCCGTCCCAGGTCCGCGAACTGTCGGTCGCGGGCCTGCTGGGCGAGGCGGTCCAGCGCATTCACGAGGAACGTTCGCTGAGCTCGCTGTTCGTCTGACGGCGCGCGACCGCCGGTGCGCCCCGCGGGCGCGCGGCGGACAGGGAAGATGACGAGGAACCCGGGCGAGCCCGGAACGGCATCACGAGGAGGAGTCACATGGCGGTCATTCAGCTGAGCGGCAAGCGCCGCGAGGTCATCGGCAAGGGCGGCGCCCGTCGGGCGCGCGCGGCCGGGCAGATCCCGGGCGTCATCTACGGACACGGCGAGCAGCCGATCGCGGTCATGGTGGACGGCCGCGAGTTCTCGACGGCGATGCGCGCCCACAAGGGCGGCAACGCGATCGTGAATCTCAAGGTGGACGGCGGCGAGTTCACGGCGCTGGTGCGCGACGCGCAGATCGATCCGCTGTCGCGCGCGCTCGTGCACCTCGACTTCCAGCACATCTCGCTCACCGAGACGATCGAGGTCGAGGTCGTGGTGCACCCGGTCGGCCTGGCGATCGGCGTCAAGGACGGCGGCGGCATCCTCAAGGTGATCACCCGCCAGGTCGAGGTGCGCTGCCTGCCGACGGCGATTCCCGCGTCCATTGACGTGGACGTCACCGCGCTCAACATCGGCGAGTCGTTGCACGTGCGCGACCTGAAGGCCGAAGGCTTCGAAATCCTGACGGACCCCTCGACGACGCTGCTGACGGTCGTCGCGCCGACCGTCGAGGAGGCGCCGGCGCCGGCGGAGGGCGAGGTCGCCGCGACCGCGACGGGTCCGGCGGAGCCCGAAGTCGTGGGCGCCAAGGGCAAGAAGGAGGAGGGCGAAGGCGAGAAGGAGAAGAAGTAACCGCCGGTGCGGGTCGTGGTCGGGCTGGGCAATCCGGGCGAGCGCTTCGCGCGCACGCGGCACAACGTGGCGTGGCGGGTGCTCGACGAGCTGGCGGCTCGCGGCGAGGTGCTGGGCTCCGAGGAGGGCCCGGTCTACCGCGCGCGGCGGGTGCGCCTGCACGGGCACGAGGGAGTGCTGATGCAACCGCTCACGTTCATGAACCTGAGCGGGGAAGCGATACGGGAGTGGCAGGACCGGCACGGGCTGCAGGCCGGCGAACTGCTGGTCGTTTCGGACGACGTCTACCTGCCGCTCGGCAGGCTGCGCCTGCGGGCGGGCGGATCGAGCGGCGGGCACCGCGGACTCGAGAGCATCGAGTCGGCGGTCGGGCACCGCGAGTACGCGCGGCTGCGCGTGGGCGTCGGGGCCGCCGACAGCAGCGCGGAACTGAAGCAGCACGTGCTGGAGGAGTTCGCGCCGGAGGACGCGCCGGCGATGCAGGAGGCGGTGCGCCGAGCGGCGGACGCCGTGGAGTGCTGGCTGGCGGAAGGCGCGCCGGCGGCGATGAACCGGTTCAATCGCAGGGTCAGCAGGGAGGATTCCGAGTCGTGACCAAGTACGAAACCGTCTACATCCTCGAGCCCGGGTACGACGAAGCCCGCGCCGCCGAGGAATCGGCCAAGGTGTCCGGCTGGATCAAGGATCTGGGCGGCGAAGTGGTCGAAGTCCAGAAGTGGGGCAAGCGCCGGCTCGCCTACGAAATCGAGCGCAAGCGCGATGGCGTGTACACGCTCGTCGTGTGGAGCGGCGCCGGCCCGATGGTGAAGGAGATCGAGCGCCGGCTGCGCCTGAACGAGAGCGTCATGCGCGTGCTCACCACCGTGTACGTCCCGCCGGAGCTGTCGCAGGGCGTGCCCGAGGGCGAGGCCGTGGCGGCGGGCGCCGAAGCGGACGACAGCGAATAGCACCGGAGCGCCCCCGCGGAGGTCACATGGCCGAACTGAGACTCCCGGAAATCAACCGGGTGACCCTGGGCGGTCGGCTCACCCGCGATCCCGACAAGCGTTACGCACAGGACGGCACGACGGTCTGCAGTTTCACGCTGGCCTTCCACCGCCGCTACCGCTCGCGCCAGGGATCGTGGGAGGAGCACACGGGGTTCGTGACGGTGATGTGTTACCAGCGCCTCGCGGAGGTCTGCGCGCAGTACCTGCGCACGGGCAGCCCGGTGCTGGTCGAAGGAAGGCTGCAGATGCGGGAGTGGGCGACGGCGAGGGGCGAGAAGCGGCAAAGCCTCGAGGTCCGCGCCGAATCGGTCCACTTCCTCGAGAAGGCCTCCGCCGACGCGGCCGGTCCGCCGACCGGGGGCCCCACCGAGGATCCAACCTCATAATCGAAAGAGAGCGACATGGCCAAGGAACGTGAGAGCAAGGGCAAGAGCCTGAAGAAGAAGTACTGCAAGCTGTGCCTCGAGAAGGTCGGCTTCGTGGACTACAAGGACGAGAAGCGGCTCGGCCGTTTCGTCACCGATCGCGGCAAGATCGTGCCGCGGCGCGTGTCCGGAACGTGTTCGATGCACCAGAAGCAGCTGACGACCGCGATCAAGCGGGCGCGCGTTCTGGCGCTGCTGCCGTTCACCAGTGACTTCTATCGCTGAAGCCGCGCGCGGGGCGCGCCCGCTCGCCTGGGTGCGCGTCGTGACGCTGACGCTGCTGCTGCTGTTCGGCGGTCTCGGCTCGACCGGGAGCTGGGGAGCGATGTGGCTGCTCGTGCCGGCGGCGGTGGCCACGGGGCTGCTGCTCGCGTGGCGCTTCGGCCCGGTGGCGCTGGCGCTGCCGGCGGTGCTGGCCGTGGCTTCGGCCGCGCTGGCGTTCGCGGGCAAGGCGGGGCTGCCGCTGTGGACGACGGCATGGGTGCCGCTCGGCGCGGCGGTCGGGACGTGGATGGGGCTGCACGAGGAAGGGGGGGGAGCCGGACTCGGGGAGCGGGCGTGGATGCACGTGCCGCTGCTGGCGCTGGCGGCGCTGCTGCCGGTCGCGCCGGGCTTCGAGGCGGCGATGGGGCGGTTCGACGCGGTGCTCAAGGTCCAGCAGGAGTCGCTGCTGCGCACCTCGCAGACCGCGAAATGGCCGGCCGAACTGCGCGCGGAAATGCAGCGCAAGCTGCAGAGTCCGCCGGAGGTGCGGCGGCGGGAGTTGCTGTTCCTGGTGCCGAACACGCTGTTCCTGTGGGCCGTGCTGCTCGTCGCGGCCGGACGATCGCTCGCCGCGCGCGCGGCCACGATCCTCGGCTGGCCCGAGCTGTCCCGCTCGCCGTTGCGGGCCTGGCGGATGCCGGACGCCGCGCTCGCCCCGCTGCTCGCGGGCCTGGCGCTGGTGGTGTTCGCCGGCCGGACCTGGCATCCGGTGGCGGCGGTGCTGCTGCTGCAGTCGGCGCTCGGATATAGTGTGCAGGGATTCGCGGTCGTGGAGTCGGTGCTGCGCGCGCGCGGCATGGCCCCCGCCCTCGTGACGTTGACGCTGGTGTTCGTGATCGCCGTGAGCCTGTTCTGGGCGCTCCCGGCGCTCGCCGTGGTCGGATTGAGCGACGTGTGGCTCGACTACCGCAGACTGGAGCCCTCCCCCGAACGGGAGGCGTAGGAGAGGAACGATGGAAGTCATCCTGCTCGAAGACATGAAGGGCGTCGGCGCCAAGGGCGCGACCGTGAACGTGAAGCCGGGCTTCGCGCGCAACTACCTGCTGCCGCGCCGGCTCGCGATCCCGACCGGCACCAAGGCCGCGAACCTGTACCAGGAGCTGGAGCGGCAGAAGTCGGCGCAGGCCGACAAGCTGATCGCGGCGGCCAGGATCGAGGCGGCCCGGCTCGACGGCTTCCAGGTCAACATTCCGGCGCAGGCGAACGAGGAGGACACGCTGTTCGGCTCGATCACCAACACCGACGTCGCCAGCGCGCTCGAAGCCGCGGGCCATGCCGTGGACAAGCGCCGCATCGAGATGGACGAGCACATCAAGCAGCTCGGCAACTACGACGTCATCGTGCGCTACTACGGCGGCGTGACGGCCACCGTGAAGGTCTGGGTGGTGCGGGCATGAAGCGGCCGCGGCTCATCGCGATCCTGTTGCTGATGCTGCTGGTGGGCGCCAGCGCGACGCTGGCGGCCCCGGCGAAGAAGAGCCGCGCGACGAAGCCGGCGGCTCCGAACGATTCCGACGCCGTGCTGGTGAGAATCGGCGGCGACGTCATCACCCGGCGCACGCTGGCCGACCGACTGGCGGAGATTCCCGACCAGTACCGGGCGACCTATTCCACCCCGGAAGGCCGCCAGCAACTGCTCGACCGCATGGTCGAGGAGCGGCTGTGGCTGCAGGACGCCGAGGCGAACGGCATCGAGAAGCGCGAGGCGATCGTGCACCAGCTCGCGCAGCAGCGCCGCGACCTGCTGATCCGCACGCGCATCAACGAGCTGATGGCGACGAACCCCGCGCCCAGCGACTCGGATGCGAAGGCGTATTACGAGGCGAACCTCGCCGAGTTCCGCACCCCCGCCTCGGTGACGATGCGGCACATCCAGCTCAAGACCGAGGCCGAGGCGCGCAAGGTGCTCGCTCTGGCGAAGGCCAGGGGCGCGGACTGGAACAAGCTCGTCACGACCTGGACGCAGGACACGCTCACCCGCGCGAACGGCGGCAACCTGGGTTCGGTCACCCGCGAGGGCACGTTCTCGGGACTGGGCGCGCAGCCGGCGCTGGCCGAGTCCGCGATGGCGCTCGGCGAGGGCAAGATCGGCGGCCCGTGGCGGACCGACCGCGGATGGCACGTCGTCAAGGTGGACAGCTACCGCCCCGAGGGCACGCGCCCGTTCGAGCAGGTGCGCACGTTCATCCTCCGCCAGCTCACCCAGCAGAAGCAGCAGGGCTTCTACCAGGCCGAGCTCGCGAAGGTGCGCGCGCGCGTGGGCGTCAAGACCGACTCGGCGGCCGTGCATTCGTTCCTCATCACGAAGAAGTCGGCGCGCGAGATGTTCACCGAGGCGCAGGGCGCCGGCGGTCCCGAGCAGCGCATCGCCGCCTACCAGGGCGTGGTGGACGCCTGGCCCGAGGCCGACCTCGCGCCGCAGGCCGCGTTCATGATCGGGTTCATCTACAGCGAGGAACTCAAGAACTACGACAAGGCCGAGCAGGCGTTCCGCGAGCTGCTGGCGAAGTACCCGAAGTCGGAGCTCGCGGCCTCGGCGCAGTGGATGGTCGAGCACATGCGCACCGAGGAAGCGCCGAACTTCAACATCACGGGGGCGGACTCGACGGCCGCCACGGCCGTCAAGGGTTCGAAATAGCAGCGTGAAGATCGTCGAGGCGCGGGTCCACGGACTCGTCTACGACCCCAGGACTCAGCAGCACGTCGTGGTGCTGCGCGAGCTGGAAGGCCCGCGCGTGCTGCCGATCTGGATCGGACCCGGCGAGGCGATGGCGATCCAGCGGCTCCTGACGCAGGAGTCCTTTCCCCGGCCGCTGACCCACGACCTGATCGCGCTGGTCGTCGAGGGGCTCAAGGCCCGCGTCGCGCGCGTCCTGATCGCCGATCTCAAGGAAGGCACCTTCTTCGCCACGCTCATCATCGAGCGCGAGGGCGGGCTGCTCTCGATTGACGCGCGGCCCAGCGACTCGATCGCGGTCGCGCTGCGCACCGGGGCGACCATCCTCGTCAACGAGGCGCTGCTCCAGGCGCCGCCCGAGCAGCAGGAGGAGGGCGCCGAGACGCCCGGGCCGGGCGAGCCGCCGGCCGAGCCGACCGCCGAGGAGAAGGCCGAGCAACTGCGTCGCTACCTCGAGAAGCTGAACCCGGAAGACTTCGGCAAGTTCCAGATGTGAGCGACCTCGACCCCCACGCCATTCAGGGCGGCGACCGCCGCCGGCCGCACCCGCCCGCGAACCCCGCGCGGCTCGGGTCGTGTCGCGCGCGCCGATCACTTCCGCGTATCGCCGGCGCAGCCGTGCTGATGCTCGCGCTGGCCGGCAGCGCCCCGGTGAGCGCGGCGGCGCGCAGCGGCGCGTGGGACCCGCGCGAAGGCGAGGCGCTCCTCGCCCAGGCGCCCTCGTCCGCGCGAACGAAGGCGCTGAGCGCGTGGCTCAAGGGCGCTTCGCTCGATCCGCTGCTGCGGCTGCTGCGGCTGGACGCGACGCGCCTCGGGCCCGACGAGGGCGCGATCGCCGAGGCCGCGTTCAGGCTCGCGCCGCGCGCGAGCAGCGATCTGCGCCGCCGGCTCGCGGCGCGCATGCAGCTCGCGCTCGCCGAGTCGGGCCGGCGCACCGAGCGCGACCCGGCGGACCTGCGCATGCTGCGCCCGCGCCAGTCGGTGTGGCGCGTGGGCGTGCTGCTGCCCGATCGCGGCGACTACGCCGGCTACGCGGTTTCGGTGCGCGAAGCGCTCGCGGCCGGCATCGCCTCGGGCGCCCCGGGCGAGCCGTTCGTGCTGGAGGAGCACGGCACGGGCGACTCCGAGCCGGCGCGCGCGGCCGCCGCGCTCGACACCGCCGCGGCGACCTGCGGCGTGATCGTCGGCGAGCTGCTCAGCGAGGCGACGTTCGCGCTCGCCGCCGGCACACGAATCGCCGCGCTGCCGCTGGTCTCGCCGACCGCGACCGACGAGGCGATCGGCACCGCCGGCCCGCAGGTCTTCCAGGTCGGACCCGCGAGCCAGCGCCGCGGCGAAGCGCTCGCCCGGGCGGTGCTGGGGGAGAAGTTCCGCAAGGTCGCCATCTTCACCTCGAGCGCGGTCGCCCGGGGCGCGCTCGTCACCGCGTTCGCGGCCGCCGCCGAGTCGCTCGGCGCGACCATCGTGCGCCGTGACGTCTATCCGCTGGGCGGCGGGGACTTCCGCGCGTTCGCGCGCGGCATGCGGACGTTCGGCGCCGACGTGCTCTTCTGGGACGGCGACACGCGCGAGGCCGTGACGCTGCTGCGCCAGCTCGGCGCCGAAGGCGTTTCGGTGCGCGTGTGCGGCGGGACCGCGCTCGCGCCCGACCAGTTCCACGCGGGCGAGAAGGTGCTGCTCGAAGGCGTCACCTACGTGGCCGACGACTGGCGGCTCGCGCCCGCCCAGCAGGCGATCGTGGATTCGCTCGCCGCGGCGCGCGGCGAACACGCCGGTGCGCTGTGGACCCGCGGCTTCCTGAGCGGCCGGCGGATCGCCGCGGCGGTCGCGGCCGGCGCGCGCACGCCGGCCGAGATGTCCGCCCGCCTCGCCAGCCGCGATCCGGAGCTGCGCGCGCACGGTTTTCTCGACGTGAGCGCCGAAGGCGCCACGCTGCCGGTCTGGACCATCCAGCGCGGCAGGGCCGTCGAGATCGCGACGCCGTAGCGGCTCCGCCCGTGCGAGATCTGGGGCCCGCTCAATACAGCCGGAAGTTGATCCGGAAGTACGCCCACACCGGTTGCAGGCTCCCCCCCGAGCGGTAGGGCCGGTAGCGGCACTGCAGCACCGCGGTCGTCGCCGCGTGCTCGAGCAGCGGATGGCGCGCGCCGCCGATGATCTCGACCTGCGCGACGCGCCCGGTCGTGTCCACCAGAGCGACCAGCTCGACCAGGCCCTCGATGTCCTTGAGGCGCGCCTCCTCGGGGTAATCCGGTCGGACGAGATTTTCGACGACCAGGTCCTCCGACTGGACGATCGGGCCTTCGAGCGCCATCGCGCGCAGGCGGGCCTCGAGCGTGAAGGCGTCCTCGCCGGCGTCCCTGCCGCGGCGCTCCGCCCGCGGCGTCGGAACCGTGCCCTGAGCCCGCGCGGGACGCCGCCCGCCGCTCTCGCGCCGGCTCACCGGGGCGGCGCTCATCGAGTTGCGTCCGAGTTGCTCCTCGGGACCGCGCAGCTCGAGCAGGATGCGCTCGACGTACTGGTCCGGCCCCTCGAATCCGAAGCGCCTGGAGTCGTCGAGCATCTCGCGCATCGCGGGCTGCCGGAGCACGGCGAGCAGCAGCAGCAGGGCGGCGCTGACGGCGGCGCCGAAGAGGCTCAGCCGGCGCTGGAAATGGGCGATTTCGCCGAAGTAGCCGTCAATCCCGTGCCGCATGCGGTCGCTCGGCCGATCGAGTGGAAGTACGCGGGCCCGGCCGGTCAGCGAGCTCCGGAGAGCAGGTGACTGCGCGAGGAGTCTAGCAGAAGCACTCGCGTGTTCACGCGCGGATCGTCGCACGCCAGCTCGATCGGCCCGCTCTCCGTGCGGATGAAACGTGCGAGCCCGTCGGGCCCCGCCTGCACGACCAGCGCTCCGCCCAGGGTGACGAGCGCGCCGGCCACCGGACGGCCGCCGGCGTCGCGCACCTCGATCGTGTCGGGGGCTCCGAAGTCCGCCGCCGCGAAGTCCGCCGCGAGCGCGACGAACAACGCGTACGCCTCGGCGCGCAGCCGCCCGGGCTCGAGCAGCTTCGCCTCCTCCCGGGGCTCGTCGATCCGCGCCAGCGATACGTAGAGCGCCGTCGCCGACGCCTGCGAGAGCGCGTACTTCGCGCTCTCGCGCACCGGTAGCGAATCGGCGAGGCCGAGCGCCACCAGCGCGGCGGCGACCCGCGCGCCCCAGCGCCTGCCGGCCGCGCTCGAAAAGTAGTGGCCGGCGAAGGGCGCCGCCGCGGCGTGGCCGATCCGCAGGTAGCGATCGGCGCGGAAGCGCTCGGACACCTGCACGCGTTCGAGCTCGGAAACCGAAGCGTCGCCCTCACGCGTGAGCACGGCCTGCGCACCGGCCGCCTCGAGCAGTCCGGCGAGCGCCCGCGCGACCTCCAGGTTCATCGCCGAGGCGCGCGTGCCCGAGGGGCCCGAGCCCGCGTCGTCGTCGCCGCCGCCTTCGGGGTCGAGCGTCACGCGGCGGCCCTGCAGCGCGCCGGCGGCGATCGCCACGTACGCGGGTGGCCAGGTCGTGTCGGGACCCCAGGTGCGAAAGCCCGCCACGCGCGGGGCGCGGAACGCGCCGCCCGAATCGGCGCGCACGGCCACGAAGCCGTCGCGGTTGACGGCGTCGCCCGCGGGCCAGGCGCCGGTGGTCCCGGGCGCATCGCGCAGCGGGGCGGCCTCCGGCATCCGCAGCGCGAAGCCCGTGCGCAGGCCGGAGGCGGCCCCGGCGAGCGTCACGGACAGCGTGTCGGCGCGCGGGCGGCGCGGGACGCGCACGGCCGGCGCCAGTGCCGGCGCGATGCGCGCGCGGCCGGGGGCGAACCGGCCGCGATGCCGGAAGTAACCCCAGGCGACCCCGTCCGTGGCCACCACGGTCGTCTCGCGCGGCGCGAGCGGACCGAGGGCGCGCAGCCGCAGCGGCAGCGGGCCCGGCAGCGGCAGGCCGTCGGCGTCGGTGACGCGCACGCGCGCGGCGAGCGTGCCGCGGCCGTTCCAGCGCCGCTGCCAGGGCGCGTCCGCGGCGAGCAGGGCCGGGTCCTTGCGCACGCTGAACGCCAGCCGCCGCTCGCGCGCCGAGCCTTCGCCCGCGAGCCGCACGGAGACGACGACCTCGTGCCGGCCGGCGGCGAGCGGCGCCGCGGGTCGCGCGGTCACCTGCCCGGACTGCAGGTTCGTCGCCGCCTCGGCTCCGTCCACCCGCACGCGCGCCGCGTCGAACGTTCCCGCGACCCGTGCCACGATCAGCGGCCGGCCGGTGCCGAGCAGCGTGTCGGCGGGCAGGGACTCGTCGCCCCGCACCTCGAGCGTCTCGATCGCCGGCGCGCGGCGCATGAAGAAGCGCGCGATGCCCAGGTAGAGCGCCTCGGCCTCGAGTTCCTGCGCGGCGGGCGTGCGCAGCCGCTGCTCGACGTCCGGGTTGGTCAGGTAGCTGGCCTCGGTGAGCAGCGCCGCCCCCTCGCTCGTGCGCACCACGAAGAAGTTGCCGGGCAGGAGCCGCTGCGTCTCGATGCCGAGGTTGCGCACCAGCGCGCGGTGGACGTCGCTGGCGACGTCGTACGAGGGCCCTTCGTCGCCGAGCTTGTAGTAGGTCTGCGTCTCGTTGACGTCGTGGCGGCCGCCGGCGTCGGCGTTGTGGTGGATCGAGACGAACAGGTCGGGAGCGAAGGCGTTGGCGATCCGCGTCCGCTCGGTAAGATCGGCGCGCAGCGAGCTGTCGGCGGGGGTGAGGAAGTCGCGGTCGCTCTCGCGCGTCATCAGCACCACCGCCCCGTGCGCCACCAGCAGGTCGCGCAGGCGCAGCGCGACGCCGAGGTTCACGTCGGCCTCGGCGGTGCCGTTCACGCCGAGTGAGCCGCGGAAGAACCCGCCGTGGCCCGGATCAATCGCGACGCGCCGGCCCGAGAGGACCGTGGGGTCCACCGAGCCGAGCGAGTCGGCGAGGGCGACGTACCCGGGCCGCGGTCGTTCGGCCGGGCGAGTCGCCGGCGCCGGCGGCGCCGGCGGCACGGGCGGGCCCGACCAGGGCGCGGGCGGGCGGACGCCGCACCCCGCGAGCGCGCTCAGGGTGACGAGCGCCAGCCCCGCGGCGACGGCCGCGGCCGCACCGTGGCGCGCGTGCGGGCGTGGCGCGCGGCTCTGGCCTGCGGCGGTCGGGTGCATGCCGCAAGCTAGCTCCCGCGGCGGCGGCGCGGCAAGAAGGCTCTGCGCGATCGAACGCCGCGCCAAGGGGCCTTTGGTCTTGCCGCGCGCGTCGGCAGCGTGCTACCTCTTGCCGCTCGGTTCCTGCAGGGTGGTGAACCAGCCCAAATGTCCCTCGTCGCACGTGGCCGCGCGACGCCCGCCCGCGGGCAGCCCGCCGGTTCGTGAGTCGATCCCCAGCGCAGGGAGGTCGTCATGAAGTTCCGCATCGGGTCCGGGGCGCTCGCCGCGCTCGCGCTCGGCGCCGCCATCGTTGCCGCCGGCTGCGCGGGCGGTTCGAAGCAGGACGAGATCGTCATCGGCGTCTACGGATCGCTGACCGGCAGCGACGCGACCTTCGGCCAGTCCACCAAGTCCGGCGTCGAGGTGGCGATGAAGGAGCTGGCCGACCACCAGGGCGGCAGGATCGGCGGACTCAAGGTCCGGACCGTGAACGAGGACGACCAGGGCAAGGCCGAGGAAGCGGCCACGGTCGTGCAGAAGCTGATCAACCAGGACCAGGTCGTCTCGGTGATCGGCGAGGTCGCCTCCTCGCGCAGCCTCGCGGCGGCGCCGATCTGCCAGGCGGCCGGCGTGCCGATGATCACGCCGTCCTCGACCAACCCGAAGGTCACGCAGGTCGGCGACTACATCTTCCGCATGTGCTTCCTCGACGACTTCCAGGGCCAGACCATGGCGCGCTTCGCGCTCGAGAACCTGGGGCTCAAGAAGGTCGCCATCCTCAAGGACGTCAAGAGCGACTACTCGGTCGGGCTCGCGCAGTACTTCACCGACGCGTTCACCAAGGGCGGCGGCAAGATCGTCGGCGAGCAGGCCTATCAGGCCGGCGATCAGGACTTCAGCGCCGCGCTCACCGCGATCAAGGCGCGCAATCCCGACGCCATCTTCATCCCCGGCTACTACACCGAGGTCGGCCTCATCGCCCGCAAGGCGCGCGAGCTGGGCATCACCGTGCCGCTGCTCGGCGGCGACGGCTGGGAGAGCGAGAAGCTGCTGGAGATCGGCGGCGACGCGCTCAACGGCTCCTACTATTCGAACCACTGGGCGCTGGACAAGCCGGATTCGGTCCTGCAGGGATTCCTCGACGCCTACCGCGCCCAGTTCAAGTCCGATCCGGACGCGATCGGCGGCCTGGCCTACGACGCGGCCCAGGTGCTGTTCCAGGCGATGGGGAAGCTGGCCGCCGACGATCCGAAGACGTTCGCGGCTCTCGGCTCGGCGAAGGCCGGAACGCCGGAGCGCAAGGCGGCGCTGGCGAAGCTGCGCGACCTGATCGCGGCGACGAAGGACTTCCCCGGCGTGACGGGCACGATCACGCTCGACGCCAACCGCGACGCCTCGAAGCCGGCCGTCGTGATCGAGATCAAGGGCGGCAAGAAGGTCTACAACACCACCATTCAGCCGTAGCGCGGAGGGACCGGGCGACGCCGGCCGAACCCTCGGCCGGCGTTCGCGCGAACGGGAATGTCGGAGTTCCTGCAGCAGCTGGTCAATGGTGTGACGTGGGGAAGCGTGTACGCCCTGATCGCGCTGGGCTACACGATGGTCTACGGCATCCTGCGGCTCATCAACTTCGCGCACGGCGACATCTACATGCTCGGCGCGTTCGTCGGGTTGTACGCGTCGCGCTACCTGAACGCCGGCGCCGAACCGTCCCCCGGCAAGGCGCTGGTGGTGCTGCTCGCGAGCATGGTGGTGTGCGCGTTCATCGGCGTGCTGATCGAGCGGTTCGCCTACAAGCCGGTGCGCAAGTCCTCGCGCCTGGCCGCGCTCATCACCGCCATCGGCGTCTCGCTGCTGCTCGAGAACGGCGGCGTGCTCGTGTTCGGGGCCGACCCGAAGTTCTTCCCCCAGCTCGTCGTCTCACGCCCCATCGAGCTCGGCGCGGGAGTGACGGTCAGCAACCAGCAGATCATCGTGCTGGTCGTCTCGCTGGTGCTCATGCTGCTGCTGCGGCTGCTGGTCCGGCACACGCGTGTCGGCAAGGCGATGCAGGCCGTTTCGCACAACCACATGGCCGCCTCGCTCATGGGCATCTCGGTGGACCGCATCATCTCGTTCACCTTCATGATCGGCTCGGCCCTCGCCGCGGCGGCCGGCGTGCTGGTCGCCCTGCAGAGCCCCAAGATCGAGCCCTACATGGGCATCATGCCGGGGCTCAAGGCGTTCGTCGCCGCGGTGCTGGGCGGCATCGGCAACGTGCCGGGCGCCGTGGTCGGCGGGCTGGTGATGGGCGTGGCCGAGGTGCTGGTGACGGGCTACGTCTCGCCCACCTACCGGGACGCGATCGCGTTCGTGCTGCTCATCTTCATTCTGCTCGTGCGGCCGGCCGGAATCTTCGGCAAGGCCGTGACGGAAAAGGTTTGATGGTCCGCCGCGCGCTCGGCCCGGTCGCGCTGCTGATCGCGCTCACGGCGCTCAACGTCTGGCTGCCGCGGGCGGTCAATCCCTACTTTTACCAGGTGCTGATCCTGGTCGGCATCAACATCATCCTGTCGGTGTCGCTGAACCTGGTGAACGGCTTCACCGGGCAGTTCTCGATCGGGCACGCCGGCTTCATGGCGGTCGGCGCCTACACCTCGGCCATGTTCTCCCTCTCGGTCGGGATGAAGACCGTCGCCTCGCTGACCCGCGCCGGCATTCCGGCGTGGGGCGCCGAAGGCGCGATGCTGCTGGTCGCGCTCGTGCTGGGCGGGCTCGTCGCGGCCGTGTTCGGCTGGCTGGTCGGCCTGCCGAGCCTGCGGCTGCGCGGCGACTACCTGGCCATCGTCACGCTCGGCTTCGGCGAGATCATCCGCGTCGTGATCCTCAACATTGACGCCGTGGGCGGCGCGCGCGGCCTGCCCGGCATTCCTCACTGGGCCGACTTCTTCTGGGTGTTCCTGGGCGTCGCGGTCGTGCTGGTGGTCGCGCGCAACCTCGCGCACAGCACGCACGGCCGCGCGATGTTCGCGATCCGCGACGACGAAATCGCCGCCGAGGCCCTGGGCGTGGACACGACGCGCTACAAGGTCATCGCCTTCGTGCTCGGCGCGTTCTTCGCCGGCATCGCGGGCGGGCTGTTCGCGCACTACCTGTCGTACCTGAACCCGGGCACCTTCACGTTCCTCAAGAGCATCGAGGTGATCGCGATGGTCGTGCTCGGCGGCATGGGCAGCCTGTCGGGTTCGGTGCTCGCGGCGATCGTGCTGACGCTGCTGCCCGAGGTGCTGCGGCCGGTCAAGGATTTCCGCATGGTCATCTACTCGCTGCTGCTGATCGTGCTGATGATCACCCGGCCGCAGGGCCTGCTCGGGACGAGCGAGCTGTCGTGGCGGCGGCTGCTGCGCCGCCGTCCGGCGGGAGCGCGGACGTGAGCGCGCCGCTGCTCTCGCTCGAGCGGTTGACGATGCAGTTCGGCGGCCTCAAGGCGGTCGCCGACCTCGACCTCGCGGTCGGCGCCGGCGAGCTGGTCGGACTGATCGGTCCCAACGGCGCGGGCAAGACGACGGTCTTCAACGTGATCACCGGCGTCTACTCGCCGACCCGCGGCCGGGTGACGTTCGACGGCCGCGTCGTCTCGGGGCTCAAGGCGCACCGCATCGCCGCCGGCGGAATCACCCGGACGTTCCAGAACATCCGACTCTTCAGCCACCTCTCGTGCCGCGACAACGTCGCGATCGCGGCGCATCCGCACCGCCGCGCCGGGCTCGTCGAGGCGGTGCTGAGAACGCCCGGTTTCGAGCGGGACGAGGCGAAGCTGCAGCGCGAGGCTCTGGAGATGCTCGAGGCGCTCGGGCTCGCGCCCTACGCCGACGCGCTCGCCACCGAGCTGCCCTACGGCCAGCAGCGCCGCCTCGAGATCGCCCGCGCGCTCGCCGGCCGGCCCCGGCTGCTGCTGCTCGACGAGCCCGCCGCCGGACTCAATCCGCAGGAGAGCGAGGACCTGATGCGGCTGATCCGGGACGTGCGCCGCCGGTTCAAGCTCACGATCCTGCTCATCGAGCACGACATGAAGGTGGTCATGGGCATCTGCGAGCGCATCGCGGTGCTCGACTACGGCCTCAAGATCTGCGAGGGCACGCCCGCGCAGGTGTGCCGCGACCCGAAGGTGATCGAGGCCTACCTGGGCGAGGAGACGGCGAGCGCATGAGCCAGCTCGAAGTCGAGGGCCTCGACGTCTATTACGGCGCCGTGCACGCGCTGAAGGGCGTGTCGTTGCGCGCCGAGGCCGGCGAGATCGTGACGCTGATCGGCGCCAACGGCGCGGGCAAGACGACGCTCCTGCGCACCCTCTCAGGGCTCGTGCCGGCGAAGGCCGGCCGCGTGACCTTCGAGGGGCGGGACATCACCCGGCTGCCGGCGCACCGGATCGTCGCGCTCGGCCTGTCGCAGTCGCCCGAGGGCCGCATGGTGTTCGCGAACCTGAGCGTCGAGGACAACCTCGAGCTGGGCGCCTACCACCGCAAGGACCGCGCGGGCATCCGCCAGGACCGCGAGGCCATGTACCAGCTCTTTCCCCGGCTGCTCGAGCGCAGACGGCAGCTCTCGGGCACGCTCTCGGGGGGCGAGCAGCAGATGCTGGCGATCGCGCGCGCGCTGATGGCCCGGCCGCGCGTGCTGCTGCTCGACGAGCCCTCGCTCGGGATCGCGCCGATCCTGGTGCGCGACATCTTCCGCAACATCGTCGAGATCAACCGCCGCGGCGTCACCGTGCTGCTCGTCGAGCAGAACGCGCACATGGCGCTCGGCGTGGCGAAGCGCGGCTACGTGCTCGAGACCGGACGCGTGGTGCTGGAGGACGCGGCCGACCGGCTGGCCGCGAACCCCGAGGTCAAGGCCGCCTACCTCGGCGGCTGACGCGCCGGCCGGCGCTTCCGCCCCCGGGCACGAGGTTCGGGGGGCGGATCTCGTCACCGGCCTCCGCCCGACGCGCCGCGCCCGCCTTGCGGCCGGCGAACGTGCCGGGCTAGCGTGCGGCCATGCCGACTCCCAGGTTTCGCACCCTGCCCGCCGTCGAAAAGCTGCTCGGCGCCGCGCCGCTCGCGGCCGCGCTCGCGAGCCTGCCGCGCGCCGTCGTGGTCGCCGCCGTGCGCGAGGAACTGGCCGCCGCGCGCAAGGCCCTGAAGCGCGCGGGCGCGTCGCCGCCCGATCCGGAGGCGCTCGCGGCCGCCGCCGCGGCGCGCGCCCGCGCCGCCGCCCGGCCGCAGCTCGTGCGCGTCCTGAACGCGACGGGCATCGTCCTGCACACGAATCTGGGCCGCGCGCCGCTGGCCGAAGCCGCGCGCCGCGCGGTCAACGACGTCGCCGCCGGCTACTGCTCGCTCGAGTTCGATCTCGAAACCGGCCGCCGCGGCGACCGCGGACTCGGGGTCGAGCGGAGGCTGCTGCGCCTGACCGGGGCCGAGGCCGCGGCCGTGGTCAACAACGGCGCGGCCGCCGTGCTGCTGGCGCTGACCGCGATCGCCCACGGCCACGGCGTCGTGGTGTCGCGCGGCGAGCTGGTCGAAATCGGCGGCTCGTTCCGCGTGCCCGAGGTGATGGAGCGCAGCGGCGCCCGGCTGATCGAGGTCGGCTCGACCAACCGCACCCACCTGCGCGACTACGAGCGCGCGTTCGCGCGCGGCGGGCGCGACATCGCGGCCATCCTGCGCGTCCACCCGAGCAACTTCCGCATCGAGGGCTTCACGGCGCGGCCGACGACCGCCGAGCTGGCCGCGCTCGCCCGCCGCCACAAGGTGCCGCTCATCGAGGACCTGGGCAGCGGCGCGCTGGTGGATTTCGCGGCGTACGGGCTCGGGCCCGAGCCGACGGTGGGCGCGTGCCTCGCCGACGGCGCCGACCTGGTCACGTTCAGCGGCGACAAGCTGCTCGGCGGCGCCCAGGCCGGGCTCGTGCTGGGGCGCGCGAAGCTCGTCGCGGGCCTCAAGAAGGATCCGCTCGCGCGCGCCCTGCGCGTGGACAAGCTGGCTCTGGCCGCGCTCGAGGCGACGCTGGCGCTGCTCGAGGATCCCGAACGGGCGCGCCGCTCGCTGCCGGTGCTGACCATGCTGACCGAGACGTCCGGCAACCTCGGGGAGCGCGCCGACCGGCTGGCCGCCGAACTGACCGCGCGCGTGCCCGGGCTTTCGACCCGCGTCGTCGCTGGGCACGGCGAGGTGGGCGGCGGCTCGCTGCCGGGCACCCGGCTCGCGGGCCCGGTCGTCGAACTGACGCACGCCTCGATGTCGGCGCACGAACTGGAGCGCCGCGCCCGCGGCGCCGAACCGCCGGTCATCGGCATCGTGCGGGCGAAGGCCTTCCGCCTCGATGTGCGCACGCTGAGCGATGCCGAAGTCGGCATCGCCGCCACGGCCCTGGGCAGGGCGTTCGCGACCTGAGGTCCGGGTCCTCGGTTCCGCGCGCGCAGCGCGACGCCGCCCGGCGTTCGACCTCCGCGCGCCGGCGGCCCTGCCGGACACGGCCCTGCGGGGGCACGGCGGACTTGTCCGCCCGCCGAAATCGTTGACCTGCCGGCATCCGCGCCCGTAGAGTGCCGCCCGGCAGGAGTACCCGCAGACGCTTCGACCGCCACAGGCCGCCACACGCAGGGAGCCCCCGCTCCCGGTGGTCCGGCGGTGCGTCACGCCTCGGAAAGACCTGCCCGGAGACAGCGCGCACGCAGCCAGCCAAAACACCGAGGTCTCGGAACTCGGACATCAGTCGCGGGACGACTCCCCGCGGGCGGTGAACGAGGAAGGTCCAGCGTCGGGAAGGACCCGTCCCTCGCGCTGCAGCGGGCATGCCCGCGGCGCGGGGCGCCCCGTATCCTGCCCGTCCGGCCTCCCTCGTCGCACCAGTGGAGTGCACGGATGTTCCTCTACAAGCTCGAAATCCAGGGATTCAAGTCGTTCTGCGACCGGACCGACCTGTCGTTCGGGAACGGCATCACCGGCGTCATCGGCCCCAACGGCTGCGGCAAGACCAACGTCTCCGACGCCATCCGCTGGGTGCTGGGCGAGCAGAGCGCGAAGCAGCTGCGCGGCGACTCGATGGAGGACGTCATCTTCAACGGGTGCCCGACGCGCAAGCCGCTCGGCATGGCGGAAGTGCACCTGACCTTCAAGAACGACCGCGGCATCCTGCCGACGGAGTTCTCCGAGGTCACGATCTCGCGCCGCGTCTTCCGCTCGGGCATGTCCGAGTACTTCCTCAACAAGACGCCCTGCCGGCTCAAGGACATCAAGGACCTGTTCTTCGACACCGGCATGGGCAGCCACGCCTACTCGGTGATCGAGCGCTCGATGGTGGACAACATCCTCTCGGACAACACGAACCATCGCCGGTTCCTGTTCGAGGAGGCGTCCGGCATCACGAAGTACAAGCAGCGCAAGAAGGAGGCGCTCTCGAAGCTCGACGCGACCGAGGGCGACCTGACCCGCCTGAACGACATCGTCTTCGAGATCGAGCGCGAGCTGCGCTCGCTCGCCCGCCAGGTGGGCAAGGCCCGCCGCTACCAGCGCCTGCGCGACGAAGTGCGCGACCTGGACCTGGCGCTGACCGCCGGAGCGATCGAATCGCTCCGCCAGCGCGAGGCGCAGGCGAAGGACGAGTGGCAGGAGGAGGCCGTGCGCCGCGAGGGCGTGACGGCCGAGCTGGGCTCGCTCGAGGCCCGCCTCAACGACCGCAAGCTGGCGCTGCTCGAGCTCGAGCGCGAGCTGATGACCGCGCAGGGCGGGCTGCACGACCGCGAGGAGGCGCGCATCGCCGCCGAGCACCACGTCGTGCTGCTGCGCGAGCGTGCGGCCGGGCTGCTGCGCCGTGCCGACGAGGCCGCCGAGGAGGCCGCACGCATGCGCGAGCGCCTCGTCGAGACGCAGGCGCGCGAGCAGGAGGTGCAGGCGCATCTCGCCGACATCCGCGCCCGCCGCGAGACGGCGCAGGTCGAGGCCGAGGCGAACGAGGCTTCGCTCAACCAGCTCGAGCAGGAACTGCGCGCGCGCCGCACCGCGGCCGCCACGCACAAGCAGCTGTCGCTGGACCTGTTCTCGGCCGAGGCGGAAAAGAAGGGCAACTGCGCGTCGCTGCGCGAGCGGCAGTCCGCGCTGGCCGCGCGCCGCGAGGCGGCCGAGGCGCGCCGGGGCGAGCTGCTCGAGCGCGTGGCCGACCTGCAGCGTGCGCTGTCCGAAGGCGCCGAGCGGCGCACCGAGCTCGAGGAGTCGGTGGCGACGGCGCGCGGCGAGCTCGCCGCCTGCGAGGACGCGATCCGTTCCGTGGACGCGCGCCTGCAGGAGGCCGACGCCTCGCTGTCGGCGCTGCGCCAGCAGGCGGCGGCGGCCGATTCCCGGCTGGCGACGCTGCTCGAGCTGAAGCGCAACTTCGACGGCGTCTCCGACGGCGTGAAGGCGCTGCTGCAGCCGGGCGAGACGCCGGTCGGGCTCGCCGGCGTGGTCGCCAACGTGCTCGACGTGCCGCAGCGCTACCTGGACGCGCTCGAAGCCTCGCTCGGCGAGGCGTCGGCGTTCGTGCTCGCCGAGGATCGCGCCGCGGTCGAAGCCGCGCTCGAACGGCTGCGCGGCCACGAGGGCGGGCGGGCGACGCTCGTGGACCTGTCGGCGATGAGCGCGCCGCCGCGCATTGACGGCCCCGCGCACGCGGGGGTGCTGGGACGCGCCTCCGAGCTGGTGCGCTGCGAGGAGCGCTTCCGGCCGCTCGTCGAGCGGCTGCTCGGCTCGGTGTTCGTGGTCGAGTCGCGCGAAGTGGCGGCCGAGCTGGCGCACGCCTCGATCGGCGGCATGCGGTTCGTCAGCCTCGACGGCGAGGTCTGGGAGCGCGGCCGCGTGCGCGCCGGCAGCGGCAGCACGAGCGGCGGGCTGCTCCACCGCGAGATGGAGATCCGTGAACTGTCGGGCCGGCTCGCCGAGCTGTCGCTCGTCGTCGAGGGCGCCCAGATCGAGCGCACCGCGCTCGAAGCCTCGCGCGGAACGGCGGTCGAGCAGCGCGATCAGGCGCGCTGGCTGCTCGACGAGACGAAGACCGCGCTGGAGTCGCAGGTGCGCGAGCTGTCGGGCACCGAGCGCGAGATCGGCTTCGCCGGCAAGGAGGCCGGTGAGCGCGGCCGCGAGGCGGAAGGCTACGTGCTCGAACTGGGCACGCTCGCCCGCGCGCTCGCGCAGGCCGAGTCGGACCTGAGCGAGTTCCAGGCCGAGCTGGACGCCGCCCGCGCCCAGCTCGCCGCGGCCGACCTCGAGGTCCGCTCGCTCGAGCTGCAGCGGGACGACGCCGCGGCCCGCGCCCAGGGCTCGCGCGAGACGCTGCTGCGGCTGTCGCGCGAGTCGGGCGAATACGAGGCCGCGTGGGCGCGCGCCGAGCAGACGGTGCGCGAACTCGAAGCCGGCATCCGCGCCCGCCAGGACGAAGCCGACCAGCACCGCGCGCGCATCGCCGAACTCGAAGCCGAGGTCGCCGGCCTGTCGGCCGGGCTCACCGGACTGCTCGAGTCGGAAACCTCCCAGCGGGAACGGGTCGTGGAACTGCAGCGGCGGCACCTGACGCTCAAGGACGAGGTCGCGGCCGACGACGAGGGTGCCCGGCGCCTGCGCTTCGAGCAGACCGAGCTCGGCGAGCGGCTGCACGTGCTCGAGCTCGACCGCGTGCAGGCCCGCGCGGACCTCGACCGGACGTTCGAGCGCCTGCGCACCGAGTACGAAGTGGACCCGGAGAACTGGCAGCCGCAGCCCCTGCCCGAAGGGGTGGACGCCGAGGCCGCGCCGGCGCGGCTCGAGGACGCGCGCGCCCGGCTGCGCGCCATCGGGCCGGTGAACCTGCTGGCGCTCGAGGAGTACGGAAAGAAGAAGGAGCGCTTCACGTTCCTCACCCAGCAGCGCGAGGACCTGCACAAGGCCAAGGCGCAGCTGCTGGAGGCGATCGAGAAGATCAACGTCACCGCGAGCGAGATGTTCACGGCGACGTTCGGCAAGGTGCAGCAGAACTTCAAGGACATCTTCAAGACGCTGTTCGAAGGCGGCGACTGCGAGCTGCGCATGGTCGGCGAGGACCCCATGGAGTGCGAGGTCGAGATCGTCGCCAAGCCGCGCGGCAAGCACCTGCAGAGCATCTCGCTCATGTCCAGCGGCGAACGGGCGCTGACCGCGATCGCGCTGCTGTTCGCCATCTACCTCGTCAAGCCCTCGCCGTTCTGCCTGCTGGACGAAGTGGACGCGCCGCTCGACGACGCGAACGTGGACCGCTTCCTCAACATGCTGCGCCGCTTCGGCGACCGCACGCAGTTCGTGGTGATCACCCACAACAAGAAGACGATGGAGGCGGCCGGCTGCATCTACGGCGTCACCATGCAGGAGCTCGGCGTCTCGAAGCTCGTGTCGGTGAACCTCGACGGCGTGGACGTGAGCCACGAGTCGCGCCGCGAGGCCGTTCCCGCGTCGCTCTGAGCGCAGCAGGGAGCTTCGCCGTCGGGCCGCGGTCGTCGGGCGGCCCCTCCGGGCCCACCGCATGAACCTCTGGAACCGGTTTCGAAACGGCCTGCAGCGCACACGGGACGCCATCGTCGGCGGGCTGGGCGCGGCGCTCGGGCGCGGCGGGCCGGTGGACGCCGCGACGCTCGAACGGCTCGAGGAGGCGCTGCTCGCCGCCGACGTCGGACCGGACACGGCCGACCGCCTCATCGAGCGGGCGCGCCGGCTCGTGGGCGCCGAGCGCGACCTCGACCTGCGCGGGGCGCTCGAGCGCGCCGCCGCCGACCTGCTTCGCGGCACGGGCGAGCCGGCCCGCTTCGAGCCCGGCCCCGAGAGCCCGTGGGTGGCGCTGATCGTCGGCGTCAACGGCGCGGGCAAGACGACGTTCGCCGGCAAGCTCGCGGCGCGCTTCGCGCGCGAGGGGCACTCGACGCTGCTGGTGGCGGCCGACACGTTCAGGGCCGCGGCCTCCGAGCAGCTCGTCGTCTGGGCGGAACGCGCCGGGGTCGAGATCGTGCGGGCGCGGGACGGCGCCGATCCGTCGTCGGTCGTCCACGACGGGCTGAGCGCGGCGAAGGCGCGTGGCACGCGGGTGGTGCTCGTGGACACCGCCGGCCGGCTGCACACCAGGCACAATCTGATGGCCGAGCTCGAGAAGATCGTGCGGGTGTGCGGGCGCGTCGTGCCCGGAGCGCCGCATCACACGCTGCTGGTGCTCGACGGTTCGCAGGGACTGAACGGCATCGCGCAGGCGCGCGAGTTCGGAAGGGCGGCCCCGCTGACCAGTCTGGCGGTCACCAAGCTCGACGGCACCTCGCGAGGCGGCGCGGTGCTGGCGATCGCCGACCAGCTCAGCGTGCCGGTCAGCCTCGTCGGGCTCGGCGAAGGCGTGGACGACTGGGCTCCGTTCGACCCCGAGGCCTACGCACGCGGTCTGTTCGAGTAGCCCGAGCGGTCCCGCCGCGCTTCAGCGCTTCGGTCGCGCGGGGGCCGGACTTCGCTTCGGCGCGGCCGCGGCCTGCACGGTGCCCGACATGCGCCGGCCCGGCGGCAGGATGCGCGGCTGGCCGTCGTGTCCCATCGCCACCAGGCGTGCGCTGCCCAGGCCCCGTTCGCGCAGCAGCAGCGGCGTGCCTTCGCTGGAGCGGCCGATCATCCAGGTGCGGCGGGCGACGATGTTCTCGAGCGATTCGCGGGCGGTGTGGGTGATCGGCACGCGCGGATCCATCCACGTCACGCGGTTCTCCCGCACCTCGTCGTAGCGCGAACTGTCGCCGAAGGAGCGCGTCGTGGCGGTGCCCTGCCGCACCGAGATCTTGAGGCCGCGGAACTCGCCCGCCGGCGTGGCCACGGAGTCCACCCCGAGCGTGTCCACGTCCCACATGAGCGGACGCTTGAACAGATCGCGCACGCGCAACAGGCTGGGTGCGGGCTCCATCACCACCTCGAGGGGGTGGCCGTCACGGTCCACCTCGTTGATCTGCTTGCGCTGGTACATCTGCATGCGCAGGACCGGCAGGGAGTCGCGGAAGATCGAGTAGGACATGAGCGTCGCGATCGCCGTCGGGGCGCCGCCCTTGGGGTCCATCCACGTTTCGATCCAGAAGCAGCTGTCGCCCCAGAACAGCTCCTCGCCCGCGATGAGGAGGGTCATTTCGTAGTCGTCGTGCATGCCCAGCTCGCTCTCGCCCGTGACGTGGTAGCGCACCCAGTCGCCGACCTTGAAGGTCGGGCGCGAGGAGTAATCAATGAAGCCGATGGCGTTGACGCGGGTTGCGGTGCGGCCCTGGGCCAGGACGCCGGCGACCAGGAACAGCACACCGGCGAGAAGCACGAGGGAAACCACGATGGCACGACGCATGCCTTGACGCCCCTGGAGATGGGATGAACCGGGCAGGCGCGGGACCGCAGGTCGGCCCGGCGCGCGAGAGCGGCGGGTATTATCGCCGAACGGCCCCGCCTTCGGGAAGCTCGCGAGACCCGCCCCCGCAGGAGTTGGCGATGTCCGAACTCGACCTGACGATTCCCGGGCCGCGCGAGGCCGGTGACGGACCGGTCGGCGGCGAGCGCGGGCTGCAGGGCCGCGGCACCCGGCCGCGCGAGCGCCTCAGGGACCTGGGCGCCGGCGCGCTGGCCGACGCCGAACTCTACGCGCTGGTGCTCGGCTCGGGAACGGCCGGGCGCAGCGCGGTGCGCACCGGGCGGATGCTGGCGCGCCGCCCGCCCGCCGAACTCGCCGACTGGCCGCTCGCGCGCTGGCTGCACATCGCCGGCATCGGGCCGGCGCGGGCGGCGGCGCTGTGCGCGGCGTTCGAGCTCGGCCGCCGCGCCGCCGAGCGGCCGGTCGCGGCGGCCGCGATCCGCGGGCCCGACGACGTGCTGGTGCACGTGCGCGACCTGTCGCGGGCGCGGCGCGAGCACTTCGTGGTGTTGCTGCTCAACGCCCGGCACGAGATGCAGCGCCGCGAGGTGGTCTCGATCGGCAGCCTCAACGCCTCGATCGTGCACCCGCGCGAGGTCTTCCTGCCGGCGATCCTGCACTCGGCCGCGAGCGTCGTGCTGGTGCACAACCACCCGAGCGGCGATCCGGAGCCGAGCGAGGAGGATCTTTCCATCACGCGCCGGCTGGTCGAGGTCGGCGACCTGATCGGGATCGGGGTCCTCGATCACGTGGTCATCGCCTCGCGCGGGCTCGTCAGCTTCCGCGCCCGGCAACTGCTCTAGGCGACGGCGCCGCCCGTTGTGGCGGCGGGGGAAAACGACGAGGGCGGCGCGTGAGCGCCGCCCTTGCGTCGTGAAGCGGTACCGCGGGCGAATCTAGGCCCGGCGGACGTTCGAAGCCTGCAGGCCCTTCGGCCCACGGACGACGTCGAACTCCACGGCTTCACCCTCGGCGAGCGTCTTGAAGCCCTCGCCCGAGATGGCCGAGTAGTGCACGAACACGTCCTCGCCACCCTGCTGGGAGATGAAACCGAAACCCTTCGCCTCGTTGAACCACTTCACATTGCCAGTAGCCACTGAACTGCTCCTGATGCTGGGGCAAGCCCCGGATGTCCATCGTCCCTCGCGGGACGTTCGGCCGATTTGGCCGGTGCCTCGGGCTGCGGGGGTGGCACACATGAAAAATGCCGCCGGTCTTTGTCCGGCGGCAATGAACGCATGCGCGACCTGCAACAACCGAAGCGAGCGCAGTATCGGCGCAACCGCCGCCGAACGCAAGTCCTTTCTTCGGCCCCTCCAGAACCGGTCCGACGCGGATTCCGGCGCCGTGCCGGCGTCTCGGCGCCCCGCGTGACGCAAGCGGCCGGAGCGTGCGAGCATGGCGCGCCGAGGATAGGGCAGTGCACCGCATGGCGAGCTGAAGGGAGCGAACCCTGAACGAAGGCAAGACAGGCGGCGCCGGGGACGCCGGGCTCGCCCGTCGCCGTGAGCGGCTCTGGGACCGGGTGGTGGCCGGACAGCGGTCCGTCCTGCCGCCCGGCGCCCCCGACCGGCTGTGGGAACCCGGCAATGACGCGGAACGCATCGCCGCGCTCGAGCAGCTCGTGCCCGGCGCGCTCGAGCGGATTCGCACCTGCCTGCGGGTGCTCGGCGCGGCCTCGCCGGAGTGGCACGTGAACCTGCCGCTCGACCGGCTGATCGAGCCGTGGCTGATCGACGCCTATTCCGGCGAAGTCGTGGCCGCGGCCGTGGACGACGTGATCGGGGATCCGCTCGGACTCGCCGGATCCGCGCGCTGGCTGCTGCACGCGCGCGGAGCGGCTCACGTTCCCTCGCACGACGCCGTGCGGCTCGTGCCCGGGGTCGCGCGCTGGTCGCTGGCCGATCCCGTGCCGCGCAACCGCACCGAGACGCTCGAGGTGCTCGCCGACATCCAGTCGGCGTTCGTGCTGCCGCTGCTGCACGAGGTGCTCGCGGCGGGCTTCGAGCCCAGGCCGCTCGCGCCCGAGTGGCGCGACCTGGTGGCGCTCTTCGGGCCCGCCGAGACGTTCTTCGCCTTCGACACGAACCTGCGGCGCGGAACGGGCGATCGCGCGTTCGCGGCGCTGCTGCTCGCCCGCCGGGGCGAGACCGGCATCCGCCCACGCGTGCGCGAGATGATGGACACGGCCGAACCCGCCGACTTCCACGCGCTCGCGCTCGCGCTCGAGACGCTGCAGGCGCAGGAGGGGCGGGGGCGCGGGTAGGTTCGCGGTCCTGCCGGGGCGACACCATCCGCGGCGTGACGCGCGCGCGATCGCGGTTCGCTCGAAGCCGCACCACCACCACCGGAGGGCGCTCACGATGAAGCCGCAGTCCATCGAACGGCTGCACCGGCTGGACGAGCGCGCCTGCGCCGGGCTGCGCGAGCGCCTCGGCGCGGCCGGCTACGACGGCCCATTCGTCGGCGAAATCGAGAGCGTCGCGCCGCTCAACCTGGAACTGCCGAGACGTCCGCTGATCCGCCGCGCGCTCGCGCGCCACGGCGGCGCGGTGGCGGATCTGGCGGCGCTCCTGTGCTACGGACAGCCGGTCGAGCGCGCGCGGATCGAGGCCGCGCTCGGGGCGGAACTGACGGGCGCGCTCGTTTCGGCGGGGCTGGCCTCGGAGTCCGGGGACGGACTCCTGCGCTCGGGCTTCATGCTCGTGCCGCTCGGAGCGCAATGGTTCCTCTCCGATCCGCTCGATCGGGGAAGCGAAGCGGTGATGGGACCGGGCATGACGACGCTGCTGCTGCACCGGCTGCTGGACGAGCTGCCGGCGGATTCGGTCCTGGACCTGGGCTGCGGCGCCGGCTCGCTCGCGATCGCGGCCGCGGGACGCGGCGCGCGCGCCACGGCGGTGGACCTCTCACCGCGCGCGCTCGCGATGGCGCGGTTCAACGCCCGCCTGAACGCGGTCGCGCTCGAGACCCTGCGCGGCGACGTCGGCGAGCCGGTCTTCGGGCGCGAGTTCGGCCTCGTGCTCGCGCAGCCGCCCTACCTGCCGCGGCCCGAGGGCGAAGCCGCGACGACCTACCTGCACGGCGGCCGCCGCGGCGACGAACTGGCGATGCGCTTCGTCGCCGACAGCGCGCGACTGCTCGCGCCCGGCGGCGTCGCCGCGCTCCACTTCGATTCGGTCGTGACGGCCGACGGGACGCTGCCCGAGCGGCTGCGGCTCGCGATCGGCGATGCGCCGGCCGAGCTGCTGGCGCTCGTCAGCAGGGGTCCGACGCCCGATCAGCAGGCGATGTTCTACGCGGCCATGGACCATCCCGAGCTGGGGGAGGAGTTCGAACGTCTCGCGATCGCGAACCGGGATCATCTCGCGGCGCTCGGAGTCAGCGAGATCTCGCGCGTGCTGGCGGTGCTGCGCCGCCCGCGGGAGGGCGCAACGCCCGGCGGACGCTACCGGATCGTCCTTCAGGCGCCGCCGGTCAACCGGCTGCGCGCGGGCGCCGTGCGTGAGGCCCTGGCCGGGCTCGATCTCGCCTCGGGTGATGAAGCCGCGCTGCTCGCGGCGCGCCTTGCGCCGCCCGCCGACGCGACGTTCGCGGGCGAGTGGCATTCGCCGGCGGACGACTCTCCGCGCGTGCTGAAGATCACCTTCGCCGCCGGTTCGCTCGCGCAGGACCGCGAGCTCGGCGACCGCGGCTGGCTGCTCTGCGGCCTGCTCGACGGCGCACGCACGGTCGAGCAGGCGGTCGCGCCGTACGCCGAAGCCTGCGGGAGCCCGGCCGATGAGGCGCGGCGCGAGGTCGTGGGTTTCGCGCGCGACGCCCTCGCCCGCGGGCTGCTGCGCGTCGTCGAATGAGCGGGGCGGAGTGGCCGGGTTGGCCGGCGCGCGGCCGGTGGGCACGCGCGCGGCCCTCGCGCGGGACGTGCTACGCTGCGCGCGATTCCGTCACCGCCACCCCGCAGAAGGAGCGCCCGAAATGACCACCGCGACGACCGTGAACGGCCTGCTCGCAAGCCTTGGGATCCAGGACGTGAACCCCGGCGCCGCGACCGGCCGCTGGATCGAGACGAAGGGCACGGAGCTGGCCTCGATCAACCCCACGACCGGCGAGAGGATCGCCTCGGTCCGCCAGGCGAGCCGCGAGGACTACGAGCTCGTGGTCCAGGCGGCCCAGAAGGCGTTCGAGACCTGGCGGCTCGTGCCCGCGCCGCGGCGCGGCGAGGTCGTTCGCGTGCTCGGCAACCGGCTGCGCGAGCGCAAGGACGAACTCGGCCGGCTCGTCTCGCTGGAGAACGGCAAGATCCTCTCCGAGGGCCTCGGCGAAGTGCAGGAGATGATTGATATCTGCGACTTCGCGGTCGGACTCTCGCGCCAGCTCTACGGGCTCTCGATGCACAGCGAACGGCCCGGCCACCGCATGTACGAGCAGTGGCAGCCGCTCGGCGTGGTCGGCGTGGTAAGCGCGTTCAACTTCCCCGTCGCCGTGTGGGCGTGGAACGCGGCCATCGCGGCCGTCTGCGGCGACACGACCGTGTGGAAGCCGTCGAGCAAGGTGCCGCTCTGCGCGATCGCGGTGCAGCGGATCTGCGACGAGGTGATGCAGGAGTTCGGCTGCTCCGGCGTCTTCAACCTCGTCGTCGGCCGCGGCAGCGACGTGGGCGACGTCATGCTCGCCGACCGGCGCGTGCCGCTCATCTCGGCGACCGGCAGCTGCCGCATGGGCCGCCGCATCGCCGAGGTCGTCGGTCCCCGCTTCGGGCGCACCATCCTCGAGCTGGGCGGCAACAACGCCATCGTCGTGCTCGACGACGCGGACCTCGACCTCGCGACGCGCGCGGCGACCTTCGCCGCGGTCGGCACCGCGGGCCAGCGCTGCACCTCGCTGCGCCGGCTGGTCATGCAGAAGGGCATCGCCCCGAAACTGACCGAGCGGCTGAAGAAGGCCTACGCCTCGGTCCGGATCGGCGACCCGCTCGAACCCGGCACGCTCATGGGTCCGCTGGTGGACGAGGCGGCCGTCGCCGACATGATGAAGGCGCTCGACCACGCGCGCGCGGAAGGCGGCGAGGTCATCCACGGCGGCAGGCGGCTCGACCGGCCCGGCTTCTTCGTCGAACCCACGCTCGTTCGCGCCCGCGCCGACATGAAGATCGTCCAGGAGGAGACGTTCGCTCCCGTGCTCTACCTGATCGAGGTCGCGGACCTGGACGAGGCCATCGCCGTCAACAACGGCGTCCCACAGGGCCTCTCGAGCGCCATCTTCACGAAGAATCTGCTCGCCGCCGAAAAGTTCCTGTCCGCGGCCGGCAGCGACTGCGGCATCGCCAACGTCAACATCGGTACCTCGGGCGCCGAGATCGGCGGAGCCTTCGGCGGCGAGAAGGACACCGGCGGCGGCCGCGAGTCGGGCTCCGACTCGTGGAAGGCCTACATGCGCCGGCAGACCGTCACGATCAACCACAGCGATCAGTTGCCGCTGGCGCAGGGCGTCCACTTCGACGTTTGAGGCGCGGCGACGTGGGGCGCGAGACGGGGGCCGGGGATCGAACCCTTCCGGCCCGGAAGCGCGGTCATTTCGATGCGCCGGCCGCGGAGCATTGACGCGCGGCTCGGCCGGCGAAGATACTGCGCGGCATCGTCCCCGCGGAGGTTTCCTCATGGCCGTCGCATTGGACTATCCGTCAGCCGCCCATGCTTGGACTCATGATCCCGGTGCGGTTCGGGACGAGCCGCGAGCCCTGCAGAAAGACCGGCCGGGAGCACCGACACGCCTGCTGGACCGGGTTCGCTTCGCCATTCGGACCCGTCACTACAGCCGCCGCACCGAACGGGCGTACGTCGGCTGGATCCGGCGCTTCATTCTTTTCCACGGCAAGCGCCACCCGACCAGCATGGGCGCCGCCGAGGTGACGCGCTTCCTCACGCATTTCGCCGTTGACGGAAGGGTGAGCGCCTCCACGCAGAATCAGGCGATGAGCTCGCTGCTCTTTCTGTACCGCGACGTACTCGGCATCGAAATCGCCTGGCTCGACGACGTCGTTCGGGCGAAGCGCCCCTTGCGATTGCCCGCCGTGCTCTCGCGTGACGAGATCGGGGCCCTGCTCGCCGAGCTGAACGGCACCACCCGGATCATGGCGTCGCTGCTCTACGGGGCGGGCCTGCGGCTGCTCGAGTGCTGCCAGCTTCGAGTCCAGGATGTCGAGTTCTCGCGGCGCGAGCTGACGATCCGTAACGGCAAGGGAGCGAAGGACCGGGTTGCGCCGATTCCGCGCGCCCTCGTGGCGCCGCTCACCGCGCACCTCGCGCGCGTTCGAGCGCTCCATGAACAGGACCTGAGAAACGGCGCCGGCAGCGTCGAACTGCCCGGAGCGCTCGCCCGCAAGCTTCCGCGAGCGGCATGGGAGTGGTCCTGGCAGTGGGTCTTTCCGGCAACGCGGCCTTACGTGGACGCGACCACCGGGCGTCGGCGCCGCCATCATCTGCACGAGTCGGTGCTGCAGCGCGCCGTTCGCGAGGCCGCGCTCAAGGCGCGATTGACCCGGCGGGCGACCTGTCACTCCCTGCGCCACTCGTTCGCGACGCACCTGCTCGAGGACGGCTACGACATCCGCACCATTCAGGAACTGCTCGGCCATCGCGACGTGAGCACGACCATGATCTACACCCACGTGCTCAACCGCGGCGGCCGGGGCGTAAGGAGCCCCCTCGATGGCATGGCGTGACGAAGCGACCGCACGGGCGCTACCCGGCACAGTTCGCGGCGTATCGCAATACCGAGCGACTGCGACCGCCCCGAGGAAGCAGCAACAGACGGAGTTGCTGGAGCGACGTGCTCGGCTCCAGCTCACTACCGAGACCCCGCGCCACGCGCTAGTTGGCTATGCTGGGCTGGCGAATTTGAGTTAGGCAGCGCGCGATGCCACGCCGCACTTCTCAGCGCTCAACAGAGGGGACGCGTGGCGACCTACAGCTCGTCGAGCGGGTTCGCGCAGCGCTCGCTGGGATCTCCACGTTCGAGGAGAAGCGCATGTTCGGGAGTACTGGCTTCATGGTCCGAGGTAAGCTTTGCGTCGCCGCACGCCCCTCCCGCATCATGTGCCGCATCGACCCGGTCATGCACAGTACCGCCATCAAGCGCAAAGGCTGTCAGAGCGTCGTCATGAAAGGTCGTACCTACAAGGGCTATGTGCACGTCGATGCGTCGGTGCTCAAGACAGCGAAGCAGTTGTCGTACTGGGTCAGTCAAGCTCTGGCATTCAATCGCACGCTCCCTGAGGCGCTTGAGTGAAAGCGCTGCCTAACCCGTCGTTGCACCTGACTGGCTACAGCGGGCTTCGCCCGCTTCCGCCAGCAGGTGAACTCCAACGTTAGGCCGCACGCGATGACGAACCCCTCTCTGCCAACGTACGTGGGACACCAACCCCCCAGGAGTTTAGTGTAGAGGGCGAGGCGGGAAGCGACGATGTCGACCAGCCTGGAGGCCCCGCGGATGACGGTGGAGACCGAGGTGGTGGCGAAGGCGGCGCGGCGGCGGTTCACGGCCGCCGAGAAGCTGCGAGTCTTGAAGGAAGCCGACCGCTGCACGAGGCCCGGCGAACTGGGCGCGCTGCTGCGGCGCGAGGGCCTGTACTCCTCGCACCTCGCCGCGTGGCGGCAGGCGCGCCAGCGCGGCGAACTGGCGGGGCTGACGCCGCGAGCGCGGGGGCCGAAGCCGAAGCCGGTGGACCCGCGGGACCGGAAGATCGTCGAACTCGAGCGTGAAACCCGCCGGCTCCGGGCGCGCCTGGAGCGTGCCGAGGGGCTGATC